>Ga0222650_1000009_pt1 | contig 216087 bp, 171 predicted proteins | sample AntAcemetagen367_FD_179820 | JGI IMG/M metagenome (GOLD analysis project Ga0222650, IMG submission 179820) | Saline water microbial communities from Ace Lake, Antarctica - #367 | ecosystem: Environmental > Aquatic > Non-marine Saline and Alkaline > Saline | place: Antarctica: Ace Lake... | reverse complement strand
TTCGTCTTCAACTTCGTCTTCAACTTCGTCTTCAACTTCGTCTTCAACTTCGTCTTCAACTTCGTCTTCAACTTCGTCTTCAACTTCGTCTTCAACTTCGTCTTCAACTTCGTCTTCAACTTCGTCTTCAGTTTCGTCTTCAGTTTCGTCTTCAGTTTCGTCTTCAGTTTCGTCTTCAGTTTCGTCTTCAGTTTCAAGCGCGGCAATTCGGGCTGCGTTCTCATCAACTGCTTCGGTTTCGGTGGCTTCTTCGCTTTCCGCTTCTTCCTCGGCGGTCTCTTCCTCGGCGGTGGGAAGTTCAATAATGCGCAATTCCGAGGCATCGGGAAGGTCATCGAGCTCCTTGATTCCAAAGTGTTCCATGAATTCCTCAGTCGTCTCGTAGAGCATGGGCCGGCCCGGAAGATCGGCTCGACCTCCCACGCGAATGAGACGGCGATCGAGGAGTTTCTGAATCTGTCCGTCGACGGAGACGCCGCGAACCGCTTCGATATCGGCTTTCGTGATCGGTTGGCGGTAGGCGATTAACGCGATCGTTTCGAGGGCTGCAGCACTCAATTTTTCGGGCCGCATTTCAGGGAGGAGCGCACGAATCCAGTCGGCGTAAAGTTCCCGTGTCACGAAGCGCCAGCCGTTTGATCCTTCGCTCAGTTCGATCGCTCTGCCGGATTTCACGATCTCCTCGCCGAGTTCAGCGATAAGCGATTCGATGTTTGAAGCGTTGATCGTCTCCCACTCCTGCGCTTCGGGAATGGCGGAGTCCTCAGCGGCACGTCGAACTGCCTTCGCTATTTCAGCGGAGGTAACAGGTTCGGGCGCGGCATAAATTAAGGCCTCGACTATGTGAATTAGTTCCATTGGGGTCTCTTGGGAGAGGGAGCGTGATGGCTCGTAAATTGCGCTGAATTTCCGGGATTAAAAGTGGATTCTCACGCCGTTTTCGAGGGTCTCTAAAATTCGTTTCGTCTCAGATTGATTTCACCGAGAATGACTTTCTGATGGATTTTAAAATAGTTGAGCTTCATGAGCTCAAGCACGGCGAGAAAGGTCACGATCATTTCGCTTTTGCTCGACGCACTTTTGATTAGATCGAAGAAGCTGATTGTGCCTCCGGGTTTTACTTTGTCGAGAATGAGAGCGATTTTGTCACTGACGGTAAATTGATCATCCACGATCTCCCCGAGACCTTCATCCTGAAAGCGGTCGAGGATGCTCTGGAACGCGCGGAACAGGTCAAAAATGTTAATGTCTTCCGAGAGAGGGCGTTCTTCGCCCTCGGCACTTTTGATTTTTGCGGGTTTGTGTGTGAAGTGATTCTGTTGCTTTGATTCTTTGTCCGCGAGTTGGCGCGCTGCCTCTTTGAATTTTTTGTATTCAATTAGCTGCTTAATCAGATCCCATCTTGGATCCTCTTCGTCAGCGTCTTCCTCCGGTGGCTGCACATGCTTTGGCAGCATCATGCGGCTCTTGATGTAACAAAGGTTCGCCGCCATGACGAGGAATTCGCCGGCGAGGCCAATGTTCAGTATCTTGAAAGTTTCGAGGTAAGCCATGTAATGCTTCGTGATCACCTCGATCGGAATGTCGTAAATATCGATCTCGTCCCTTTTGATGAGGTAGAGAAGGAGATCCATCGGACCCTCGAAAATATCGAGTTCCACTTTATAGAGGGACTCATTGTCATCCGCAGAGGGGGGCTCGTCGCCGGATTCGGCGATTAAACCTGACTCGTCGATGCCTGCGGTTTGAGCGGAGGTCTCCGTTTCCGGCGCTACCTCACTCTCAGGAATCTGAGGTTCCTCTGCTTCTGTTTCGTCGTTGTTCAAAAAGACCAAATGGTTGAGTAGATCAAAGCGCTAGCGGAGGACATTTGCAAGGTGAGAGGTGGAGGAGTTGGCGTAAGATGAGCGATTGCGATGACTGCGATTTTCTTTGTGTATCCTTAATTCTTGAAATTCTTAATAATTATCCTACTTTTTAGGAGATGAGCGTTTCCCCGGCAGATCCAAAGCCTATTTCCCGCTCCGAAGCGAAGCGGTTATGGAGCTTAATGAAGCAGAAGCAGCCTCTATCGCAGGCGGATCGGGATCTCGTAAAGCAGGCAGCAGAGTGGCAGATGTTCCACCACCACGGGATCCGGCTGAAGCCTGGGAGCGAGCCGTCACCGGCCAGTTCCAGAATCTCATCTCGTTCGCAAAAGAACGTGACTGTCTCCTGAAGCGTTCTGATTTACCCGCTCTTGATTACGGGAAGGGCGGCATGGAGCACGAAATTTTCCACGATCCACACGAGGATCGCTTCTGGAAATCCACTTTTGCCGGTTTCGCCGGGTTTGGTCCCTCAGGTTATTCGACCCCCTTGGGATATTTGAGGCGGCTTCGGCTTTCCAACCTCGTCTTTGGCGATGATGTCCGCTTTGAAGGAATCCGGGAGCGTTCCGATGGTCCGAGTATCGTCACTTCCCAACGCTACATTCTTCCCGATCCGATGAAGGGCGTCCCGCCGATGGAAGCGGTGACCGATTTTATGACAGGGCTCGGATTCACGCGGGACGCGGAAAATGTGAACTTCCTTCGAGAGGCCGATGGGATCATTGCTCAGGACGCTCATCCTCGGAATTATATCCGGGCCGTCGACGGGGATATCTACGCGATTGATGTGCAACCCTTTCTGCAAAAGGGACATGAGTGGGACAATGTGAGGCCGTATAGCTAGGTTGTTCCCGGCAGAGCCTGAACGCGTGCTTTACCGCGCAGGTTTTATCCGCTTCATTAGAGGAGTATGTGGCGCGTTTTTTCTCTCATCATTTTGCTGATCAGCCTAAGCGGTTCTGTTTTCGGACAGGCCGATTACAAACGCTATTACGACGAGGATAATATTCCGAAGGTCCGGGAGGCTTTCAGAGCGGGTCGATACGATCTCATTGTCCAGGTTTGTGATTACGCGCTCAAGCGTGGTCAGCCTTCCTGGGAGTGGCGCACTCTCCGCTTTCAGGCTCTCAAGGCAATGGGGCGTTATGAAGAAGCTCTCGAAGAGGCTCGCGCGACGACCGATAAATTTCCGGAGGAACTGGGCGCTCTCCTCGAAGCGTATGCTTTTTTTGATGAAACCGGAAATGACGAAGATGCGGAACGCATTCTCATGGGAATCAACAATGCTGCGCAAGCGGTTCCCACTCGTGAGCGAACACCGCTCGATCTTGTTTTTCTGGGGCGCGCGGCCGGTGTTCTCGGCGCTGATCCCGATGTCGTCATCAAAAAATATTTTGGTCCTGCCAAGGAAACAAAGGTCAAGGGCCGCAATGTTCCTGAGGGCGTCCTCGAAGCGCATTTCTACACGGGCGAGCTTGCGCTGGAGAAGAATGATTTTGCGAAAGCGGCAACGGCTTTCGAAGAGGCCCTGAAACTGGACCCTGAACGTACCGACACGCTTTTCGGATTGGCTCGTGCCTATTTCCCCACGAGTCGAAAGCTGGGCGGAAAATATCTCGAAGATCTTCTCGCCTATTCGCCAAGGCATTTCGGCGCGCTTTTGCTTGAGGCTGAGTACGCGATTATCTTTGAAAACTACGAGGAAGCGGTGCGGCGTCTCCAGATCGTTTTGGCGATCAATCCGCGTCACCCGCTGGCGTGGGCTTACAGCGCGATACTCGCGGAACTTGTCGACCCTGATAGTGGGGATTTTTCAAAGGCTCGTGAGAAGGCTCTCTCGGTGTGGCAAAACAATCCGGAAATCGATTATGTCATCGGAAGGGTTTTGTCGAAAAAGTATCGCTATGCCGAAGGGGCGGCTTCTCAGAAGCGCGCTCTCGAATTTGATCCTGACTATCTCCCTGCGAAGCTTCAGCTCGCACTTGATTACCTGAGGTTGGGCGAGGTCGAGAAAGCCTGGCCGCTCGCGAAAGAGGTCGGAGCCGCTGACGAGTATAACGTCCTTGCCTACAATCTCGAAGTCCTTCAAAAAGAGATCGATAGTTTCGCCTCCGTCATCACCGATGATTTCATCATTAGGCTTCCTGCGGAAGAGGCAACAATTTACGGTGATCGTGTTGTCGAATTGCTCAGCGAAGCCAAGACCGTGCTCTGCGAGAAATATGGGCTCGTGATTGATGAGCCGACCCTCATTGAATTTTATCCGAATCAGCAGGATTTTGCGGTGCGATCGTTTGGCGCTCTCGGCGGAGAAGGATTACTCGGAGTGTGCTTTGGATCGGTCGTGACGATGAACAGTCCCGGCAGTGTGACCTCCGGAAAGAGCAACTGGGAGGCGACTCTATGGCACGAGTATTGCCACGTCGTCACCCTGACGGCGACGAACAACAAAATGCCCCGCTGGCTCAGTGAAGGGATCTCTGTTTACGAGGAAATGCAGAAGCAATCGAATTGGGGGCAGCGGATCTCACCCCGGTATCGGAAGATGATTCTGGAAGAGGAGGCTCTCACTCCGATACGGGATATGAGTCAGGCTTTTTTCAGTCCCAAGAACGGCGAGTATGTCATGTTCGCCTACTACCAGTCGATGTTGGTGGTCGATTACATCGTCGAGAATTTTGGTGAAGACTCGCTTCGCGGGATTCTCGCTGACCTTGCCGAAGGCGTTCTCATCAATGAGGCGATTGAACGGAATACGACGAAAATGGATGAGCTGGAGCAGGCGTTCGCGCAGTCGGTTCTGGACCTCGCGAACAACTACGGAAAAGACATTGATTGGTCGGAGCCGACGAAAGAGGAATTGAATCCCCTGAGCGGTCTCGCCGTGGCCGCCTTTGTAAAAAAGAACCCGACAAATTTTTGGGGACTGCAAACACACACCGGCAATCTTCTGAGAAACGAGCAGTGGGATGCGGCGATCGAATCTGCCGAGGCACTTGTTACCTTGCTTCCCGAGTTTGCCGGTCGCGGCAATGGGTATGCGATGAAGGCGAAGGCGCTGCGTGAAAAAGGAGACTCCGAGAGCGAGATCATCGTTCTTGAACAAGTCGCGAGCCTTTCCGCTGAAGCACTCACGACTTACAATCGACTCATCGAAGTGAAGTTTGATTCGAGCGACTGGAGTGGTGTCTTGGCCAACTCCGATAAGAGTCTCGCGATCAATCCCTTTTTCGAACGCACCCACTACTGTCGCGGATGCGCTCATGAGGGGCTCAATGAAACCGGACCCGCGGTCACCGCCTTCGAGAAATCGCTCGCCCTCGATCCAGCGAATCCTTCTGAAGTTCGCTACCGCCTCGCCCGGCTTCTCGCAGGGACGGATCAGGAGAAAGCAAAGCGCTACGTCCTCGACTCACTGGCCGATTCGTTGCGGTATCAGGATGCGTATGAGTTGCTCTCGGAGATGATTGGAGGTCCTGTGCAAGGCACCTTACTTAAAAAATGATTTCCTTGGAGTTTGATGTTGGACGTGAGGATGTACTCGAATTCTCGATCGCTCAGAGCGAGGATTCTTCGACCTTTCGAAGGGCTGTAAATCGTGCTCGAATAGTGTTTCCTGTCTTGATGGGAGTGACTGCTATTTATTACTTCATTCGCGACGGTGGATTTGCCCCATTCTTGTTTGTTGCCGCGGGTATGTTGTGGGCTGTTTTTTACCCTGCTCGAAAGAAGCGCCACTTGCGGAAAACGACAGCGGCTTTGCTAAGTGAACCGTCTTACGAAAAGGCTTTTGGTCACTACGAAATCACATTGAGTGAAGACGGAATAGCTTCAAAATCGCCTGGCGGTGAATCGAAATACAATTGGAGCTCAGTGGATCGGCTCGAATTGACGGAGACCCATCTGAATATCTATCGAAATGGTGCGAGCGGGTATCCAATCTCGCGCTCTCAAGTTGACGATGAGATGATTTTCAGAGCCAAGGAATACATTGAAGCTAAGATTAATGGATCTTTCCAAGCTTCGTGAAACGCTTCTGGACGGAGCGATTGAACTAATAATGCCCTCTCGCCTGCGCGATGATCAATCTGTCTTCTTCGACGCGATAAACGATCCGATGTTCACCGTCGATCCGCTTTGACCACCACCCGGAAAGATCTCCCTTTAGGAGTTCGGGCTTGCCGATACCGCCAAAGGGATCTCGCTGCGTTTCTTCGATGATTCGCATCACCCGTTTCGCCATTTTGGGCTGATGAATAACCCAGTGTTGAAGGTCTTCGAAAGCACGCGGTTTAAATTCCAAGCGCATTTTTCAAGTCATCCATCGTCTCAAATACACGACTTTCGCTTGCTGGGGCTTCAATAGCCTCCAAGAGTCGCTTTTTGTTCTCAGGACTCGAAAGCAGCTTTGCGGTAGTGTCCGGCTCTTCTTCCCGATTTTTCTGAGGCAATGTTTTGCTCAGAATAAAATCCTTAATCGTCATTCCTTCAAAGGTTGCGAGAGTCTTAATCTGGCGGTGATGCTCTGGATCAATTTCAATACTCAATCGGCTCATAGGTTCAATAATACACATCTTGAACATATTGTCAATATGTGTGATGCCCTCGATCGACGCCAGCTAGCTCTGCTGCAATACCTCGGGGCCTGTTGTCCCTTGCAACGGCACGCGTGAGACGCGCAAGGGAGAGCACTCTCCCGGGGCCTGTCCCTCGCACTCTCTTTGAACATATGGTTAATAGGTGTGATTCCCTCGATCGGAGCCGGCGACGTCGAGACGCTGGCTAATTAAATCGAGATTTTCTTCCCTATTCGTCCGAAGTGTTATCTATTTGAGAGGGTTTTCGCGCGAGCCGTCTACCGATGGAAACCGGATGCGATTGTGAATTCCTCAGCTCTCTCTTTGAATCTCGCCTCGTCGGCAAATAAAACTGCAAGCGCGAAGTCACAGCAGACAGTGATACGAAATCAGAATTGAATTAGAATAAGTCCGGTTCCCAACGATAGCATCCATGAAAAATTCCCGAAACAGTGTTCTCGAAGTCCTCGCTTTGGTTCTGCTTGCTACCCTTGCTACCCTCGCGACCGGAGAAGAGCCGACTCGGCAATCTTTGTTCGAAACGTTCGATCTTGATTTGGGTGAGGCGGTGGTATCCCGCGGCGGTAACAAGATCACACTGGTCTCAGTCGATGAACCGAAGGGAGAAGTTTGGGGCGAAATATCGCGACCGGAAGTGACGGTGTCTGTGGACGGCGTAAGCGCTACGCTCGTCGCGGGGATGTATCGTTTGCCTCTCAAAGTTCCTGCCGACGGAAGCGGGATCCAAATCGACTGTCCTGCGACGGGGAATCTCAGCGAGAGCAGTCACATCGATCATTGGGGGTTGAAAAAAGCGGTCCGACTTCGCGTATGGAAAGGTGATTCGCCATGGGTTGAACCGGATTCGTTTGGCTATCCGCTAGAGCAAGGCTGGTTCGCAAGTCACACCGCCTTTTCCAACGAGCCGGTAGCCCCGCGCCCCAACCGGAAACTTTATTACCACGCGGGACTCGATCTCGGCGGTTGTGAGGCGCTGACGCGGGTCGTCGCGGCAACTGATGCGACTGTCGTCTCGGCCGGAAACCGCATCCTTCCGGGGCATGAGCCGACGAACGGGTCCCCGGTAGAACCGCGCTACGACGTTCTCTATCTCCTCGACGACAGGGGCTGGTATTATCGATACAGTCACCTCCACTCCTTTTCTCCCGACATCGTTGCCGGAATGAAAGTCAAAAAAGGTCAATTTCTTGGCCTCCTCGGTAAAGAGGGGGGAAGCGGTGGCTGGACTCATCTCCACTTCGAGATCAAGAATAGGCAGCCGTCCGGGGAATGGGGAACTGAGGATGCCTACGCCTTTATCTGGCAGGGTTACCGCGAAATTTATGGACCGTCTGTGATTGCGGTGGCGCGGCCCGGACACATTGTTTTCGAAGGTGATACCGTCACCCATGACGGATCGCGCTCGTGGGCCGAAGAGGCTTCCCTTTCAAAATACGCATGGCGGTTCTCTGATGGCACGATCGCAAGCGGTCCCGAGGTTAAGAAGAAATACTCCGAATACGGAAGCTACCGCGAAACTCTCGAGGTCACCGATAAGGAGGGGCGCATCGATTTCAATTTTGTCCGCGTCAGCGTCTTCAAGCGCGGCGAAGAGGGCGAGGCGATCGCTCCTCCGAGACTGCACGCTGCTTTTTACCCCACCCTTCGAAACCGGGCCGGAGAACCAGTCACTTTCAAAGTCCGGGCTTTCGGAACGACCTACGGAAACGAAACTTGGGATTTTGGAGACGGAAGCGAAATGGTGGCAACAAAATCGGATGGCAACGAAGTCCAACTCGCTCCTGACGGGTACGCTGTCGTCACGCACACTTATTCGGAGCCGGGAAATTACCTCGTCTACGTGCACCGGGAAGATGAAAACGGAGCGGTTGCGGAAGACCGTTTGTTCGTGCGTGTCACCGAGTGATTGACTGACTCTTCACCGTCTTTTCGTTTTTTAATTCTCAGTTGAGAAGAGAGATTTTTTTCTCTTTCTATCGTGGCTAAACTTCTTTGCGATACCGAACGGACCCGCTGCCACGATCCCTGTCACTAAGGAAATCGTTGCTCGATGTCGGGGTTGACCTCACTGTGCAATCGTTTACTTGATTGACCATCTTGCGGAAAAAGACGTTAAGACTTTCGATTTTCTTTGCGGCGCGGAGCTAGACCAATACGCGAAGGATGAATACCAAATCCTCGGGGTGAAAGTCTTTACCAAAAACGAGCTAAACCGGTTCTCTACAAGATGCTGGCGCTTGCACGAATTCGCGAAGGGGAAGATTAAAGGGCTTGCGATTCGAACGGGAATCGACACTCCGAACTATCGGATTTAGGGCGTGTCATGCCGGAATATAATCACTCCAGGATTCCGGTCACCCCCTCGAAAAAAACCCGAAAACTTCTCTCGCTGACTCATAGAATCGAGTGAAGAGGGTTCGGGTATTCTCCACCAAAGAAATCCCGAATCCTTCAAAGGTCGCCGTGGGAGAGGCGATGATGAGCATCGTGCAGATCAGCAGAATGTTGGCGATGAAAATGACGACGATGGAAAAGAGTCGCCCATTTTGATCGAGGTCCGGTTGTTCGCGGCGAAGCATCCAGACGGTGAAGGTGAGGTGAAACATCCAGCTCACACCGATGAGCCCATAGAGCCAAACCGCGTCGGGTTGTTTGATCTCCTTGAGGGTCCATTCCATCAATGCCCAGAGGAGAATGACGACGGCAGAGTAGAAGGGAAAGAAGTAGGGGGAGAGCGAGATGAGGAAATTATTCCGGTTCGTGAGAACGTGGCCGCCCTCGGCTGAGATGTGGATCTTGGTGACCTTGCCCTGACAGATGAGGACAAAGAGCGCGTGGGTGAGTTCATGTCCGGCGACGTAGCACCACATCATGAAGCGGGTCCGGAATCCGTAGAACAGCGCGAGCCAGAGGAGGCAACCGACTCCGAAGAAGAGAAATTCTTTCGAGCGCCAGTAGTCACCACCGAAGGTGTCAGCGGTGAGGAGAACGAGGAAGGTCTCGACGAGGACCCAGCAAAAAGGGAGTAGGGAAATCCCGATCCAGAATTTAAAAAAGATCAGCGTGGATTGATCGAATCCCGTAGAACGGGTTTTTGCTTTTGCCTGAACAAATGCGGAGAGGCCCTGACGCGGAGCAGGGCGACGCTCTCGCGTGCGCTTGTTCCGTGTTCTTTTTTGTTTTGCAGGCACAGCAAATGACTGCTTGAAAATGAAAATCTCGGAGCCTAGGTCTAAACCTTTAGCCTACGGATTAGGCTCGGCCGACGTATTTCTTATCAACGCTGCTAACCTTGATCTTGTCGCCGGGGCCAATGAAAAGAGGCACCTGAACACGAAGACCGGTTTCAAGCACGGCCTCTTTAGTCGCTGCCGTTGCCGTATCGCCTTTCACTCCGGGAGCGGACTCGGTGACTTCGAGTTCGATGCTCGCAGGGAGTTCTATCGTGACCGGCTTGCCGTCGACGAAAAGCACTTCAATCACAATCGCGTCGATCAGAAGATCTTTGCTTTCTGCGATGAACTCTTCCTGAAAAGTAATCGTATCAAACGTCGTCGGGTCCATGAAATGATACCCGGAATGGTCTGAGTAACTGAATTCGAGCGTCTGACGTTCTGATTGCACGATGTCCACTTTGTCGCTCGATGCAAAACGAATGTCTTTGGTCTTACCGGAGTTGAACGAACGAATCGTTGCCATGATCAGCGCATTGCCTTTGCCGGGGGTGCGATGCTCGAGGCCGAGGACGAGTCCGATTTCGCCTTTGTAGCTGATGCATTGTCCGCGTTTCAAGTTGGTTGCGACGGTGGCCATGTGTTGAGGGAGTTTACTTAAGAATTCTTAATTAAATGAAGCGTTTCTCATTTTGACATCGATTTCATCAATAACAAGATTGGAAATAGTGATTTGAGGGACGGAGGGGAAGGCCGAAACTGGTTGGGTGATTGATTCAACAGACTCTCCTACTCGAAACGTAAAACGCTGGCTACTGGTTGCGCCGGCGATGTGCCTGCCGCTCGCGGCATCGTTTTTCTATTTTGTGCTTTTTACGGGGACGGTCGTAGGAAATTCCTTTTACTCGGGGATTAAAGTTTTTCTTCTCATCTGGCCGTTCATCGCGGTGTGCTGGTTGATGAGGGAGCCTCTCATTGAAAGGATTCGAAAAAAGCGCCACCTCGCTTCGGCGGTCGCTGGAACCGTCTTCGGATTAACTGTCTTTTCGCTTCTCGTGTGGTTGGTGAAAGAGAGTCCTTTTTCCTATCTGGTTACGGAAAACAGTGCGCGTATCTCTGAGCGAATCAAAGGGCTCGGAGTCGCCGAGAATTATCTTTGGTTTGCTCTCTTCATCTCATTTGCTCACGCTGCGCTTGAGGAGTTTTTCTGGAGGTGGTTTGCCTTCGGCCAGATGCGGAAATTGATTTCGGTGCCGTGGGCCTGTTTTTGGGCGGCGGTGGGCTTTGCGGCTCATCACGTTGTGATCCTGACGCAGTTTTTCCCACTGGGGTGGGCCTTGTTTCTCGGGGCCTGCGTCGGGATAGGCGGTGCGGTATGGAGCCTCATCTATCATCGCTATGGCAGTCTCCTCGGCGCCTGGATCAGCCACATGATTATCGACCTTGGCCTCATGTGGGTGGGCTGGATCGCGCTGAATGCCTGAGCTAATTGCGCGACGAGATCGGCGCTCTGGAAAAGCCATTTCTATCGCCGGTGTCGGCGCGTTCTGCCTGAATCAAGCGGCGTCCCTGCTTGCCCTTTGGGATGCCGATATGAAGAAGCTGCCCGCTGATGCGATTGATGAGTCGGATAGATCCGTCTTCATCGAATTCCATCTTCCACATTTGGCCGCCGGGATTGGGCCGCCACTGGATAGCGTCGGCTCCTGCTTCTGTTTTCCCTTCGCGAATCGCGAGCGCTTTCTTGGGGTGACGCGCCCGGAGCTGGAACGACCCGTCTTCGGCCCGAACGATGTGCTATTGTTGTTCATGCGATCGGTATGATTTCCATTCGATGACTCTTTCGCCATTGGCTTTGTTTGCCATCCTGACGGCGATTGCGTTTCCTGAAGCTTTAAACAGGAGGGTGTAATAGGTGGTTGGATCGGCTTTTTCCGACTCTTCGAGAATGAGGGGCTCGACAGGATCACCCGGCAGGCGAACCACTTCGTATCCCTCTTTCGAGGCGGTGATTTCGATCGTCTCCGCGAGGGTTCCGGGCACTGTCAGCAGGCTGTTGACAAAGATTATGAGAGTGAGAAATCCTTTCATCTTCGAAGCGGTTTGCCAGAAATGTGGGCAAATAACGACCTCCTTTTTTGATTCAACAGGGTGCGATGACAAAAATTCAAATGACCTGAAGTAGCACGGGTTTGCAACCCGTTTCGAAGCCTACCGGCGCAAAGGCCTCGTCGGATGGGCTATGCTAACGGGTTGCAAACCCGTTCTACGTTTGCTCTGCAGATGACCTTTTGCGCTCGCATCTTAACAGGGGTAAGTCATCGACCGAACCCTGCTCAGTATGAGATCTTTTTCCGCTTGATCGTGAGCGGTTTCTCTCCTGAGTTTTTTTTAAGCTTATTGATCTGGTCTCGGATCAGGGCGGCGCGCTCATACTCGAGCTTGGTCGCGGCTTCCTGCATTTCCTCTTCCAGTTCGCGGATCACGGCGAGCGTGTCGACATCGTTCCCCGATTCAGCGACAAGCGCCTCTTCGACCGCTTTGCCTTTGGCGTACATTCGCAGCGTGTGCTGATCGCTGCGTGTCACGGTGTGCGGAATGATCCCGTGTTTTTCGTTGTGCTCAGTCTGAACCCGGCGGCGGTACTCGGTGATGCTGAGGAGGCTTTGGATCGAGTCGGTGATCTTGTCGGCAAAAAGCACGGCTTCGCCATTGATGTGTCGGGCCGCTCTTCCAGCGGTCTGAATGAGGCTGGTTTCGCTTCGCAGAAATCCCTCTTTGTCCGCATCAAGGATGCAAACGAGGCTGACTTCGGGGAGATCGAGGCCTTCGCGGAGGAGGTTGATTCCAATGAGGATATCAAATTCAGCGGCGCGGAGGCTCCGCAAAATTTCGACCCGCTCGATGGCGTCGACATCGGCATGAATATAGCGAACTTTGAGGCCGATATTCCTCATGTAATCGGAGAGGTCTTCGGCGGTCCGTTTTGTCAAGGTCGTTACGAGGACGCGCTCGTTCTTTTCGATCCTCTGGCGGCAGAGTTCGATGGTCTCGTCGATTTGGCCTTTGAGTGGCTTCAGGGTAATGACCGGATCGATCAGTCCGGTTGGTCGAATGATCTGTTCGACGATGAGATCGATTCCTTTTTTACCGGGATCAAATTTGTCGATCGATTGATTGCTACCGGAGATTCGGGGGAGCCTCTCGGGAACCAGTTCCGGCTCACCGATCACCTTCCGCTTGTGAGGCAGGTAGCCTTTCCGCCCGGCGGTGGAATTCTTGATTTCAAATTTGGCCGGGGTAGCGCTGACGTAGAGGCGTTGTCCGGTTGCCTTCATGTATTCATCGAATTTGAGAGGCCGGTTGTCGAGCGCGCTCGGAAGGCGGAAACCGAAATCAACGAGTGTTGTTTTTCGTGATCGGTCGCCTTCGTACATCCCGCCAATCTGCGGGATGCTGACGTGCGATTCGTCAATCACGGTGAGGAAGTCGTCGGGGAAGAAGTCGATCAGGGTTCCTGGCTTTTCTCCGGGAGGGCGTCCTGTAAGATGGCGGGAGTAGTTTTCAATGCCCTGGCAAAACCCCATCTCCTGCATCATTTCGATGTCGTACTCGGTGCGCTGCTTGATCCGTTGCGCTTCGAGGTATTGCTGATTGTTTTCGAACTTCTCGACTTGCTCTTTAAGCTCTTTTCGAATCTCGATGATGGCCCGCGCCATCTTGTCCTTTGGCGTCACGAACTGCTTCGCGGGGTAAAAGGTGAACTCGTCGAGCTGGGACCTCGCGGTGCCAGTGAGGGGACTGAAGGCGGTGATGCGATCGATTTCATCGCCGAAGAACTCGACACGAATCGCTTCATTGTCGAGGTAAGCGGGGTAAACCTCTACGACATCGCCCCGGACCCGGAAGTGACCGCGGGTGAATTCGATGTCATTTCTCTCGTAAAGGACTCCGACGAGGCTTTTTAGAAAATCGTCGCGATCGATGAGTTGCCCGACGCGCACGGGAATCATCATGTTCTTGTAGTCGTCGGGCGAACCAAGGCCGTAAATGCAGGAAACGCTTGAAACAACGATGACGTCTTTTCGCGTGAGGAGGGAGCTCATCGCTGAGAGGCGGAGGCGTTCGATCTCATCGTTGATTGAAGAATCCTTTTCGATGTAGGTATCGGTCCGGGGGATGTAGGCCTCCGGCTGGAAGTAATCGAAATAGGAGACGAAATACTCGACCGCGTTGTCGGGGAAGAAGCTCTTAAATTCGCTGTAGAGCTGCGCTGCGAGGGTCTTGTTGTGCGACATGATCAATGTCGGCTTCTGGATATTCTCGATCACGTTTGCCACCGTGAAGGTCTTTCCGGAGCCCGTCACGCCAAGTAGCGTCTGGTGATCGTTTCCGGCCCGAAGCGACTTAGTCAGTTTGGCGATAGCCTGCTCCTGATCACCCTGAGGGGAATATTCGGAGGTGAGCTTAAAGAGAGACATGCCGGTAAACTCGTCATTAGATGACGGCAATCAAAGCACTCTTTTTCATTTTCTTCCACGGAGCGGATGAAGAAAATGAAAAAGGTCTCGGAGCGGACATAATTGTCCGTATCAAATACCGAGTGGCGGAGCCACTTGAAACTGAAAGCTGAGTTCTGAGAACCCTACTCTTCTTCGAACTCTGCGGGACTGATTTTACCCTCGATGATCTCGGTGAGAGCGATGTCGGCGGCACCCATACGGTGATCCGTTTCGACCAGAGGCGAACGGCCGAGGTTCAGCTGCTTCACGCGACTGGAAACAAGATTAATAAGAACCGGTGGTTCAGGAATTACTTTCGATGCCGCTACGACTAAGTCACTTCTCATATTGATGGAGCCGGTTCCCGCTTGGTAACCGGATTTTTTGGGCTTTTCCGTGTCTGGGAAGTCAACGATGTTGGAGCCTTCTTCTGACATGGATGAGCGTTTCCGGATGGGATTTTCGGGTAAAAAAGAGCTTGTTGTCGAATTAGAACGAACAACAAGTCCTTGCGCTTAGCTCATTTATTGGAAAAATCAACTATTTTGTAAATTAAATAACGATCCTTCAGCTTTCCGAGTCCGTTTTTGACGAATTAATCTACGAAAGCGTGATTCTCTTTAGTCGGGCTGAATCGCCGGGACTCGAGGTCTTAATTTCAGGATGATCCTTGAAATGGTGGTGCACGAGGCGTCGTTGATAGGAGTTCATCGGTTCCAGCTTGGCTGGATTTCCGCTGGCGATAACGCCTGCGGCGGCGGACTCAGCGTCTTCGATGAGGCGGTAGTCTCGCGAGGCGATGAAATTATCGATATCAACCTTCACTTTTGGCGCTTCAGGGATCTGATCCTGAAGGACGCGATTGACGAGATACTGGATTTCATCGAGGCGTGAGCCGTTAGGTCCGATAAGCAATTTACTCTCGGCGCAAGTCACGTTCAGGATTCCTAATTCGCGATCAAGGTCCACCTTTGCCGCAAAGCCGAGGTAACCGAGCATGGCATCGAGAATCTCCTGTGCGTTTTCAAAAGGGTCCATCGTGAATCAGTCGGTGAAGAGAAATTGGATTAACGGCGCTTCTTCTTACCTTTGGTGTGGCGATCACCATGTTCTCCGGGCATCTTCGTGCGACTTTTCGCCCCGCCTCCGCCTCCGCCCTCGGCTTTCGCCTTCTGAGCGGCTGCCGCCTGGTCCTGCATTCTCGCCATGAATCCTTTTTTGCCGGAAGTTGCCTTCTTCTTCAGTTCGGGCTCAGGCATCTTGTTCATAAGCCATGTCTGAAGAATGGAGAACGCGTTCGACGTCGTCCAGTAGAGGGCGAGGGCCGCAGCAAAGTTGTAACAGATCACAAGGAAGATCAGCGGCATGAACATGAAGATCATCTGCTGGGTCTTGTCACCGGTTTTCGGGGTGATCGCGATTTGAATGAAACTGGTCAGTCCCATGAGGATGGGAAGGAGGTTGAATGGTATATCCAGACCCGGGATCGTGAAGAGGTAGTCGGGCATCGAAAGGTCGGTGACCCAGAGGAAGGACTCGTGACGCAGCTCGACGGCACTCCAGAGCATTCGGTAGAAGGCGAGGAAAACGGGGAGCTGGATGAACATCGGGAGACAGCCTCCGAGAGGGTTGATGCCGTAAGTCTGATACAGCGCCATGGTCTCCTTGTTCATTTTCTGAGGATCGTCCGCGTGCTTCTCCTTAATCTCCTTCATTAAGGGGGTCAGCTTGGACATCCGCTTCATGCTTCGGGCTGACTTGGCGTAGACAGGCCAAATAATGAGGCGGATCAAAATCGTGATGATGATAATAGCGATACCGTAGTTACCGACGATGCCATTAAGCGCGACAAGTCCCATGATGAGCCAGGAGGCAAGGGGCTTAATTGCCCATCCGAAAAGGAATCCAAAGATAGGGATAGCGTCATAGTGCATGACGTTTTCACGACCTTCACCGAGTCCTTTGAGGCGGGAGAATTCCTTTGGTCCGAGGTAGATGCTGTAGCGAAGCGTCTGCTGGTCGCCTGGATTCAGAGTGAGATCAGGGAGTCCAACTCCCATCTCAGCCGCAAACATGCGCTTTTTAACCGAGGCGGCTTCGTCATCTTCGACCACCACGGGGTAACGGCTTGACCAGAGTTTAGTGGCGTAGGGCTCGTCAGCACGAATCATCGTCGTAAAAAACTGATCATTCACACCGGCCCAGTCCAACTCGGCGATCCCAAAGGAATCGGAGGGGATCTCGTTTTTTCCAAAAACGCCAAGGACCTTCTTTCCACCAAAGTGGTCAACGGTTTCGTATTCGAATTTACCGCTCTTATCCATCCAATACATGCCGATTTGCATGGACCATTCATTGAGGTGCAGTGGGGCAGCCGCTCCGGCGTAAAGGTAGTTGTTCGCGAAGTTCAGCGGGGTTCCAGCCGCGTTCTTGACCGTCATCTCCATCAAGACTTCATGAGAATCGTATCCGCCGTCTGTAGGAAGGGTGAAGGTCTTCGTCAGTTCGAATCCTGCTGGAGTGGTCGTCTTGTAGGAAGCTGATGTGGATGTCTCATAGGCCAACTCCCAGTTGGTCTCGTCGAAGAGGCCGGGGCCTTCTGAAATGACCCCGACACCGTTGGAGGCGGTTCGGTTGATCGTGATGAGTTCCTCACCTTCGAGATAGCGCTTGTGATCACGAAGCTCGGCGGTGCGAATGCCGGCACCACGGGTCGTGAGACGCAGCTTTAGGCCGGCGTTCTCGAGGATCGTCTCCTTCGCTTCCGCTGTGGCCGCTGCTTTAGCGGCTTCTGCCGGGGCCGAGGCTCCGGCAGGAACCATGCCGGCGGTTTGGGGGTCAGCCGCGGGAGGCGCTTTAAGGGCTTCGATTTCGGCAATACGGGCGCGTTCGACGGCCTGCTTGGCAGCATCTTTGGAGCTCCACCAGCCCCATCCGAAAAGAAGGCCGAGGCAAACGAGCGCCCCAATCCAGGATGTTCTATCCATGTTTTTCACAGCAATGGTATCTTTCTACGTGTTTGATTAAGGAATTTCAGAATGATCTATGTCGCACTTCCGGCGGCCTACATAAGCGGCTTCCGGGTGTTCTGCCACATATTCTTCCCACCCTGGAGGTGGATCATGACCTTGTCCGCCCCATGGGTTGCATCGCAGGATTCGGCAGAAGCCCTGCCATGATCCTTTGAGCGCACCGTTTACGGTCACGGCGTCGATGTAATACTGGGAGCATTGAGGGGTGAAACGGCAACCACTAAAAGGGCCGCAGATAAAATGCAGCGGAACGGAAATCACCACTTGATAGATACGAACGAGAAATATGAGGATCGCCTTCACTTCAGTCAATCGGTCGCAGGTTGCATTAAGCTGCTTTGATGGAGCATCCACTTCCACTCTTTTTCGAGCTGGTCGGAGGTGGCTTCCGCGGCGCGATACCGGGCAATCACAACGAGCCTGAATCCCGGACGAATCCGTTCCCCGGTGCGGTGAACGATTCCGCGAATGCGACGTCTCACTCGATTTCGGAGAACTGCTCCGCCGATTTTTTTCGTGGTGATGAGACCGAGCTTGAACGGTTCGCTCAAGTGGCTGTCGGCGAGAAAGCCGAGAACGAGAAATTTCCCGCGAATAGATTCACCTTCCTTGCGGACACGAAGAAACTCCGAGCGGGATCGAATTCTTCGCGAGCGGGGGATTTTCATGGCCCCGAATGCGAAGAATGCACCTGAAGTGACCAATAACAAAACCGACAGACATTTCCTTCCCCTGGAATCAAGGGAAGAGGAACTGACTACTTCGTGTTGTGCTGAACCGTGTGGCGCTTGTACTGAAGCTCAGCACCCTTTGGAATGAGGCGCTTACGTCCCTTTTGGCGACGACGCTTGATAAGGTCGCGTCCCGCTTTGGTTGACATACGTGCGCGAAAACCGTGCTGATTTTTGCGTGTGCGCTTGGATGGTTGATAGGTCCGTTTCATCGTTCCGAATGGTAAATTGTCTTCATTCCCCGGTCTGTCGTTTCTACAAATGCCGCTTGATCGTCAATCGGTGCAACCTTGAGGGAAGGGCAGCAACAATAAAAGCGCAGATCAAATTGTCAACGAGACTTATGGGGCAACTTTTGAGCGACTATTCAAGCCTCTGGAGCTGTCCGATTCCGTAATTGGTGAGCTGCTGGTTCACTGCCTTCGAGGCACGGTCGTCGACGTAGATGATTTTAGGGTAATCGCTGAACTCGATGACGTGGATGCCGTCAGCGGGAGGCGTTGAAATCGCTTTAGCAAGATCCTGGATGTTTTTGATGGATTGTCCGTTTACGTCCGTAATGACCGCAGAATTGATTGCCTCATAGCCGAGGGTGCTTGGGGTTTTGAGGACGTTACTTAGGAAAACCAGTTTATCGCGGCCTTCTTCTTCAAATGGCTCCGGATTGGCATTCGCGTGCACGAGCTTGAAAGGCGCGCGATTTGGCCATTCGTCACCCCAGCTTTGGAGGTAGGGAAGGGTGAGTTCCTGAAAGATGAGGCCCCCAAAAATAAGATACTTGGGCCCGCGATCAAACATGTAGGGATCGATGAGGTAATCCTGCGGGAGCTTTCTTGCGAGCGCGACGTCGATGCTCATGGGCTCTTTGTCGCGAATCACGTCCACTTTGACGACGTCACCGGTCTTGGCTCCGCCTCTGACGAGATGTGAAAAGCTAAGCTTTCCGTAGTCTGAGTGATTGTAGTTTCCCCGTGAATCAATTGGATGGCCCGCTATCGATAGGATTACGTCCCCATTTTCGAGGCCCGCTTTGTCGGCGGAACCTTCTTTGGCGATGTTTCTCACGAAAATCCCGCCGTCCTTGTCTTTGATACCGACAAAATCGCGAAGTGTCTCGTCGAGGGTCTGGGAAAAACTGATGCCAAGATTGGGAAATCCTTCGTAATCACCGTCTTCGAGATCGGCGAGGAATTTCTCAATGATGGGGGTGGGAAGGACGTTGGCGGTTTGTTCCTTTGATGAGTAGCTAAGGAGCATGCCGGCGAGTTTTCCTCCTTTGATGACGGGGAGGGTGAAGCTGTTTACGCGTGATTGCAGTGAGCCTTTTACTTGATACATCATGAAGACGGATCCGGGGATGAAGTAGCGGCCGACTGTGACGCGAAGGACTTCTACGGTCGTGGAAACGCCATCTCCATTGTCTTCAATCTGCCAGACATCAAGTTCGTCGCCTGCCTTGGTGGAGCTTCCCAGTTCAAGAGGGGTAAGACCTTCGAACACGGCGGAGTCGGAATTGGCCGGCTCGAGAACGGCGAGATTCGCTTCGTAATCGATTCCCGCAATCTTCGCCGGAACCCGGGCACCGCTCGAGGGATGCTCAAGCTCGAGGAAAGTCGAGTTGACACACATTTCAGCGGTGATGAGGACACGTTGATTGCTGAGCAGGGCACCGAGACCGCGTCTGGGAGTGGGGGCTCCTTTTTCCCAGGGACGAAGGAAGCTGTAGCTCTGAAGGGTCGCATTGACGCGGACGATGGAGTGTTCAGGCGACGAGTCCTGAGCGTTCACTGAAAAGGCGCTGAGGCCGAGAAAGGAAACCGTTAGAAGAAGGGTTTTAATAAGAGACATGGCAGAAATAGTGATGACGTTTGTTCGGGTGCCGGGTGATTCTAAGCTGGGTTAGGCTGCTTTCTTCTCCTCGGTGGCTGTTCCAGTAGCCTCCTCAGCAGGCTCTTTAGATTTTTCCGGATGAATTTCTTCTCCGGCGGCATCAAAGAGATCTTCGAGCTGCATAATTTCAGGCTCCTCGATAAAATGGTCAAACCCGACGTTGTATTTGGCTTTGACTCGCTCATGCGCGATCGCAGACTCCTTGCGCTTGAGGACGAGGGGGCGTCCCTCGCCAATCAGACGAATGACGTGATAGGCCTCTTGTCCTTCTTCGTGAAAGTCACCGTGGAAGGCGTCGAAGACATCTTGAAGAAGTCGAATCTTCTTTCCGTTGATTTGATCAATCACCTTATGCACATAGGGCTTAAGGTGAGTGTTGGCCGTATCCGGGAGGACTTCGGTCAGAGCGATGACTTGAGGGCGTTCACGGTAAAGCTCGTCCTGACTGTAGTAATTGTAGAAGTAGCGAGTTTCGAGATCAGTGATCGAATGGGCCGACATCATGTTGCGGTCGAGCGGCTGGAACTGAAGGCCTGCGTAGAGAACGAAATTGGGAAGCTTGTCATACTGGCTTGCCTGAATGAGGTAGGGAATGAATCGCTTGAGCTCGAGAACGACTTCCTTGCGGCTACCGTCTCTCCAGATTTCCAGATCGACCGTATCGCCGGCGAATTTGCGCTCGATGATTTCGTTCAAGTCAACGCGCTCGCCTTCGATTTCGATGAAGCCATCAGAAGCGATGGGGTGGCCCTCGATGGAGAGGAGAACGTCTTTCGTTTCAAGAATCCCCCCGGCAGAACCGGAAACATCGGCCTCCGATACCATCACTCCGAGCCCGTCATTCGGAAGGCCGAGGGCGCGTCTCTGGGCGGGGTTGAGAATGTTGAGGATGCTCGTCGCGATATCGACGTAGTGGTCATAGCTGCCGTCTTCGACGTCTTTGAGGAATCGTTCAATCACAGGAACGGGAATCATGTAGCCGGTATTCTGAGCGACTGAGCCTGAGTATCCCTGAAAGGCGACACCGACGACCTGGTTGTTCTGAAGCACGGGGCCGCCGGAGTTTCCGGGATTGATTGCCGCATCGACCTGGATCGCGAGGTGGTTGTCGACGCTGGAGTGACTGTAAGCACGGAAGTCGATTCGTGAAACGACGCCACGGGTCACGGAAATACGCTCTCCTCCGATGGGGTAGCCAACTGCGACAACGGTGGTGTTAAGTTTGGGGAGGCCACCAATATAAAGGGGCGTGAGATCTTTGAATCCTGATTCAAATTCAGCGTCTGACTCCAGCTCGAGCAGAGCGAGGTCACAGTCGTGAGCGACGTTGACGACCCGGGCCTTGTAGGGCTTCGGATCGCTTAGCTTTTTGATGTAGATGAGGCGGCTGTTACTGACGACGTGAGCGTTGGTCAGAAAGCGATTGGGGCCAACGAGAAAGCCGGTTCCGTTGCCGCTTCCCATCCCACCAATATTCCAAGGCACTCGGAAATTCGGCTGCTTCGTGTCGACTTCAACGCGGACGATGGCATCGAATTCGATCTCAGAAATATCGGCTTGTTCGGACTCGGAGATGGTCACGTCAGCTGAGGGAGCCGTAGGCGGCGTGATGGGTCCGGGGACGAGCATTGATGCTTCAGCGGGGGGAGCGAGTCTGGGGCCGGGAGCAGGCGCGGAGGTTTTCTGGGCGAAAACAAAAGCGGCATGTGAGGCCAGGAGCAGGCTAACAATCAGTGTCGAGCGGGAAAAGAAAGGATGGAGGGCTTTCATAAAGATTTTAGATCTCCCCGATTGGCTCTAAACACGCCAATGTAGAGGAGTGGGAAGTGTAGAGTTCAGGATACGAAAGTCAACGGTATGACGTTGCCTGTTCGTGTGAAAATTCGGAAAATTTTAGTCCCTCACCTTGGGGCGTGAGGCTGTTTAGGGGAGTTTCAGCTTGGGTTTGGGGAGCTCTTCTTCCGGTTTTTTAACTTCGGGATACGCGTTGTGAAGGGTGATTTGAGTGAACGGAATCTCCCACCCGTTTTCATTGCAGCATTCAACCGCAAAACGTTGCAGGGCGCGCGAAAGCATTTCGTAGCGCGGGGCATGCTCTCCAGCGAAGTCGGCAATGATCTCGTAGTCCAAAGAGGAAGCGCCGGCGGAAGCGAATTCGACCTTCAGGCTGAGCAAGGAATCGCGCTCGTCGATAATCCCGTAAATTCCCTTCGTAATGTAGGCCCATAGCTTTTCCGGGATCTTACGCGTAGAGTCCGCCTGATACTTGTAATCGATCCCGAAGGTCGACTTGATCCGGAAATTCTGGGAGAGGTTTTTCGGTGCTTTTGAAAGAAAGTCAGCGGTCGGAATCGTGATTTTGGCGCCGCCAAGTTTTACGATCTGGACGTATTCGGGGGTTTGGGCGATGACGCGGCCTCTGCCCTCGTCGGGGAGTTCGATCCAGTCACCTTCGTTGCAGGGAAACCACATTTCGCCTTCTTCGCTGATGGGGCGGGAGATGTAGTTTGCCAGTGCTTTCACGGGCAGTCGCAAGAGGCCACCCCTGAGCTGATCATTTTTCAAAATGGAGTAGAAGCTGAGTCGTTCAACCCGCCAGGGGATTCCGTCTACGATGACTCGCTCACCTTCCCTTACCTCACCGAGGTTGAGCAGAACTCTGGCATGATCGTAGAATTTTGGGAGACCGTTTTTAGCGGCAAGAGCGACACCGAAAAGGATGATGATGGCGAGCCCCATCAAAACCCAGTCACCGGTCGCATAGAGGACGATGAGCGATGCCGCGACTGCCCCAACCAGTGAAAAAACATTCAGTCCGACATCGATGAGACGGATGTAGAAAGGCCGTTTTCCTTTTCGGCGCCAGGGCGTCAGTCGATCGAGGCGCTGATGCAGGAACCGGAGGAGAAAATAAGTGCCGAAGAAAACAAAAAAGCAGAGAAGGAAATTTTGGCCGCGGCTGCGAAAGAAGCCGCGAAACCCTTCGCTAATCGTCTTGAGGAAAGAGGGCTTGTTTCGCTCGGCCTGTTCGAGTTGATAGGAAATGGCCTGAATTCGGTTTTCGGCCTGGTTTTTTCGCTCCGTCCATTTTTGCCGTGTTTCCGCGAGATTGTTCAGGAGCTCTCCCTCTGCGTTCGCAGGGATGCTGCTCAGGTTGACCAGTGCGGTTTCCGTGGTGGTGAGGCGTTTCCGCCAATTGGCGAGATCGCTTCGCAACGCTTCAATTTCCCGGGGCTTTTCGGTGAGATTCTTCAACTCTGCGACGATAGGTTCAAGAATACTGTCGAGCTCGTCACCGAGGATAAATTGCGCTTCTGTTGATTCGTCATACTCGGCGGTGTCGATGCCGGTGGCGATTGTTTCAAAATCCGATTCCAGTTCACTTCTGGTTTCTGCGAGGTCTCTGATTTCTCTGCTGAGGGACTCTTTTTCCACCTCAGGGGCTCTGGAAAGTTTACGGTTTAGCTCTGTAATTCGATTTTGATTCACCTCGATCGATTCGAGAACCGATGAGAGTGCTTCGATTGATTTCTCGGCGTCGGTGAGTTCAGCTGGGATTTCTTCTGTTTCAACTCGGCCGGCCACTTCAGCAGGCTCGTCGGCGACGGGTTTGGCTTGGTCTTGTCCGTTCACGGAAAGAGCGGAGAATCCGAGCATGAATGCTGTCAGGGCTGCTGTTTTCACTGAGACCAAAGAGAGACGCATCGTATATCTTCTCATTGAACGGGGGGGCATGCCAGTGTAGAGAGTAATTTCATTGTCAGAATTGGCATCGAGCCTTCTGCTCAATTTCTCCTGATGGAAGAACGTCTCATTTATTTCACCTCAGTTCTTGCCCTTGGAATCGGTGCCCAGTGGCTTGCCTGGAAGCTGAAGCTTCCCTCGATTCTTCTTTTACTGGCGTTCGGTTTTGGCGCCGGGATGCTCTACGATCAGTCAGCGATCATTGAGGTGGAAACGCTCTTCGCTCTCGTTTCATTGGCAGTAGCGATCATCTTGTTGGAAGGAGGGCTGACTCTCCGGTTTTCGGAACTGAAAGAGGCTGGTCCTGCTGTTTTCCGGTTGGTTGGTCCGGGTTCTCTTGTCGCATTGGGGCTCTCAGCTGTCGCGGCGCATTTTCTGGCCGGGTTCAGTTGGCCTGTCGCATTGCTCGTCTCTGCTCTCGTAGTGGTGACCGGGCCGACGGTGATCGGACCAATTCTTAAAACGATCAAGGCGCGGCGCTCGGTGAACTCCATTTTAAAATGGGAAGGAATCGTCATCGATCCCGTCGGAGCGATTCTCGCGGTTCTTGTCTTCGGAGTTTTCTTTGGTCACGATCATGGCCAGATTGGGTGGACCGGTGTCGCGCTAGGTCTCGGAAAAACGTTGCTCGTGGGAGTCGGCCTCGGCTACTTCGCGGCATGGGCGCTGTCCTTTGCGCTGAGCAAACACTGGGTCCCCGATTTCCTGCAAAGTGTCGTCGTCCTCACGGTGAGCCTTGTCCTTTTCACGGTGTCGAACTGGATTCAGGATGAGTCAGGATTGCTCACGGTCACGATAATCGGGATTGGTCTTGCGAATCAGCACCGCGCAAAAATTCGTCACGTCGTCGAGTTCAAAGAAGTGCTCAGAACTGTCCTCATTTCCTGTCTCTTCATCGTCCTTGGTGGCCGAATCGGCGTCGACGATTTTATGTTGGTTTGGAAGGAGGCGGTGCTCTTCCTGATTGCCCTGATTGTTGTGATCCGTCCTGCCTCGGTATTCATCAGCACCTTGGGTCTGAAGAATATCACTTTTAAGGAGAAGGTTTTTCTCTCAATGATGGCTCCCCGGGGAATCGTGGCCGCCGCCGTGTCCTCGGTCTTTGCTCTCGACCTCGCGAAGCATAGTGATTATGCCGAAGAGGCCGCCCGAATCGTTCCCATCGTCTACGCGGTGATTGTGGGAACCGTTGCCTTCTACGGGCTCCTCGCGGGAGTTGTGGCCCGGAAATTGGGGCTTGCGACGAAAAATCCTCAGGGTGTGCTTTTCATTGGAATCAAAAAATGGTCAATCGAGGCCGCCAAGGCGGTTCAAGACGCAGGGTTCCGCGTTCTCATGATGGACACCAATTACGGGGCGACTCGCGATGCCCGGATGGCGGGAGTGCCGGCGGTGAACGCGAATGTGCTATCTGATTTTGCGGCGGAAGAACTCGACCTCGTTGGGATTGGGAGCATGGTCGCCGCTACCGGGAACGATCAGGTGAATACGCTTGCCTGCGTTAGTCTTGGGCACACCCTCGGGATTTCGCATGTTTTCCAAGTTAAGCCGGAAGATGTTGAGGAATCCGAGCGCAAGTCTTCTTCGACCGAGTACAATGGTCGTCTCGTCGGGGACACTTCTCTGACTGCTGCTGAATTTGAGAGGCTCGTAAAATCAGGCGCCGTTGTAAAGTGTACGTCGCTAAATGACGAATTCACGCTCGCCTCTTTCGAGGCGCTTTACGGCGACTCCGCGACAATACTCTTTCGTGTCACTGCTTCCGGAGGGCTCGCTGTGGTAACGCCGGAAGCAACGACGCCTTCCGCGGGAGACAAGTTAATCAGCCTTGTCATTGAGCCTGAGGTTAATAATGGCGATGAGCCAGTTGCGGCAAATCCTTCAGAGTCACAGGGACCTGTCAGCCTTCCTTAGGCATCTCGCTGGCAATCCTTAGAAATGGACGTGAAATTCTCGCGGTTAGCGGTCGCTTCGCGATGAACGGGGTCTGGCATGAAGGCATCAAGGGGGAGGCTGAAGAACATGCGCGCTATGAGCAGGCTCCGTCAATTTATTCGAAGGATCGAGCGGTGGGGGCGTGAAGATGATCTGTCTTCATGCCTTGAGATGTGTGCCGAGATCCCGCCGATTCAGGAAAAAAGCTCGCTGATCATTCCGGTCGAATCTCCATGCGATTCGGTTTCGATGCCGGAGCCGTTTAGGATACTAAGCCAGAGGTTGCAGAGCGGGCTCTTCGGATCCTTCATCACGAGGTGACGTCCGTGTTTAATTCCTGAGCCACCTCCGGTGACGAGGGTCGGGCAATTATTGAGATAGTGAATCGAGTTGATATTCGTTCCCAGCGTCAGCGTCGTGTTGTCGAAAAGTGACGTCCCATCGGCCTGCGGAATGGACTTCAAGCGATCGATGAAGTGGGCGAAAAGGGCCGACTGCTTTGCGTCGCGCTCTTCGGAAACAACCTTTCTCGGGCCATTGCTGTAGTGGCTCATGTTGTGCGCTGTGATGGTCGCACCCATACTTCGAATCATCGTATCGAGAGGCTGCCTATAAGAAAAAACTCGAGAGGCGTCCACTTCCATTGCTGCGAGCATTAGGTCATACATTACCTTGATCTCCTCGACGCCTTCAAGTCCCTCGCCCGGCTCTTTCAGGGCCTCTTCGGGTTTTGGTTTCGCTACGTCGAGCCACGCTTCTTCCTTAGCGAGGCGGATCTCGATTTCCCTGATCGATTGAAAATACTCATCCAGTTTGTCGGTATCCGCTTTCGTAAGCCCTTTCTTCGTTGATTTGGCATCTTCGAGAACGGTGTCAAGGACGCTGCGTTGCTGAAGGAGCGAGGCCTGACGTTCGGCTAGGGGCGTTGAATCATCCGAGAAAAGCCGGTGGAAAGCAGTGACCGGCGTATTGAGAGCGGAGACAGGTTTTCCCTGAAGGTTCCAGGAAAGCGAGAGGCCAGGACCGTGGCCGGAATTGTCGCCACCTTTATAGCCGAGTTGCACCGAAGAAAATCGCGTCTCCTTTCCCAGTTCCTCAGCAGCGACTTGGTCGACTGAAATTGTATTGTTGAAACTCTGTCCCGGCTCCGCGTAACGATTCGCCCCTGTGAGCCAGAAGGTGCTGCCCCAGTGTGCCTCGTTGTTGAACTGATTCGACAAATTCTGGATGACCGTGATGTCATCCTTGTGGCGAGCGAGAGGGGCGAGACCCCGGGTGAGTTCGTATTCGGAGCCGGTTGTCGTAATGTCAGGAAACCACGAGTCGCGTGTCACTCCGAATCCCATGCCGAGAAATACGAGTCGCTTTGGCGGGGCCGCTACCTTTGCCGCTGAAGCAAAGCGGCGAAACCCAAACGATTCCAGAAAAGGAAGGGCAATCAGAGCCGAGCTGCTTCGGAGAAAGGCTCTTCGGTCAGACGTAAATTTTGATTTCATTTTTTCGTTCGGAAAGGTTTGGATTGAATCAGGGCGTGGACAAATTCCCGCATTTCGCCATCCTTTGCACGGGCGCGTTTGAGGATTCTCTCGCGGAGGCTTTCATCGGAAAAACCATAAGGTCTGCCGAGGGCATACTCAATCAGCGCTTCGGTGAAACCTCTTTCAAAAGCAATGCTTTCGTTCGCGATTGAATCCCGCAATCCTGCAAAATCTTCGAAGCTGTCTCCGCTAGGTAGTTGACCATGTGTGTCGATACCAATCACCTTTTTCTGGTTCACTTTGTTTTTGACGACCTTTTTCAGGGTGATCGTCTCACGCCATTTCCCTGCGGCATCAAAATTTTCGAGGCCATAGCCAATCGGATCAATTTTGCGGTGGCACTGCGCGCATTGGGCTTCTTCCATGTGGGCGCTTAGAAGCTCTCTCGGAGAGAGCAGTTTTCCCTCCAATCGACTGAGCTGAGGCACGTTGGCAGGGGCTGGAGGAGGAGGATCGTCGAGCAATTTCCGCATGACCCAGGCACCGCGTTCGACAGGGGATGAGTGATTTCCGTCTGAACCCATTGCCATAATCGCCGCCATCCCGAGGATTCCTCCGCGCGGGGAATCTTCGGGAACCGATACCTTGCGGAAGTCACTGCCGCGGACGCCTTCAAGGTCGTAGTAGTCCGCGAGAAGATCATTCACGAAGACATGATCTGCTTTGAGAAGGTCGCTTAAAGGACGTTGTTCGTTGAGAACCGCACGCAGCGTTTCGTAGACTTCCTGACGAGCCGCTGCTTTGGCGCTGTCATCGAATTCGGGAAACTGGCGAAAGTCGAATTGGAAAAAATCGAGTCGGTTCATGTCGAGCCATTGATGGGCAAAACTGGAGATGAAGGCGTCGCTTCGAGGATCTTTGAGCATTCGATTGGTCTGAGCCGCCAGTTTTGCGGGCTTTTTCAATTCTCCTGCGCGAGCGACCTCGTAAAGGGCTTTGTCAGGAGGGGCGCTCCACAGGAAGTAGGAAAGTCTTACCGCGAGTTCCAGATCGGTGAGTTCACGTTTTGACTGCCCCGGTACTGATTCGATTAGATAGAGAAATCCGGGAGAAGCGAGGACCGCAGCGAGTGGTTCACTGATCGCTTCCTGGAACTTTTTTCCATCAGCTTTGCCGGCGAGGTAGAGCTCGAAAAGCTTGTCGAGATACGATTCTGAAGGGCTTTTGATCCTGAAAGCTCTTGTCGCAAAGCGTTCGATGATCTCTCGTGCGTAGACGTCCTCGTCCGGTTGGGTCCACCATTCTTTGCCTTTAAAAAAGATTTCGCTGATTCCCGGGGGCGGCCACTCTTGGTAGTGTGGGCCTGTTATTTCGACCCAGTCGATCCAAAGAGAGGCGGGTGGACCGACTTGGTTTTTAACCTGAGATTTGAGAAAATCTGCCCGCGCCGCGTCGCGATTGTTGTGTTGTCGTTGGCGAAGACCAAAGTGGCGGCTTCCCGATTTCGCAACCGTCACGGGAAATTCCAGAATCTGCGGTTTTTCGATTGTTCCCGTCACTTCGACACATCCGAGCAGTTCGAGTTCCCCGCTCCGGCCATTGGTATCTTTAATTCCATACTCAAGAAATCGTTCGTGGGAGGGAGCTCCTTCCAGAGCCGCTGCGCGAATTTTGAGGACATATTGACCCGCTGGCCATTTCGGAGATACGTTGAGGGAATCGACGACGGCGCCATCGAAGAGGCGATAGAGCAAGGCACCGGTTTCTGACTCCGGTCGATCCAAATACTGCCGAAACGTCGCATACTTCTGCCGATAGCTCCTCTCGTGAAAAGCGACTTCATTTTCATCAATGAAGCCAAATTCTTTGGGCGTCTTTTCTTCTGCGACGGCACGCCATTCCTGAGCCCTGTCATAGTTGGTTCTGAGTTTGGATGAGATCTTTTCAAACAACGCATTCATCGATGCTTCGGACTCTCTTTTGGATGTCAGCAGCGCTGGAGGTTTCTTGGCGAACATGAATGCCTCATCAATCGCTTCGCGAGCGAGATTGAGATATTGCTCGAATTGGTCGCTTGAGAAAAAGAGCGAGGCGCCGGTCGTGTCAAAGCCGTCTGAGTTTTCATCGCCCGGTAAATTTTCGGACTCGACCCTCACGCCGAGGAGGTCGTAAACCGTATTCTCGTACTCGCGTCGATTCAGTCGGCGCATCGTGATCACTCCGCCCGAATCGCTGAGGATCTCCCTCGCGGCAACGAGCTCGTGTGACAGGTCATCGAGTAAGACGGTTTTCTCTTCGGCTGAAAGTTGCGTTTTGTCCTCCGGTGGCATCTCCCCGGAATTCAGCGAGTTTAAGACCTTTTGCCAAAGTTCCGCGGAAGCGATTGTATCGATTTGAAACGATAGTTCCTCCAAATCGACGCCACCTTTCTCTGTGAGCGAGTCGTGACAATCGAGACAGTATTTTTCAAAGATCGCAAAATGCGCCTCCGGCATCGCTGCGCTGGTTCCGTCCGCAGCAAAAACAGAGACGCTCAGTAGAGGCGCGAAGAGTGAGACAAAGAGGACGTGCTTCATACGCAGGATCAGGGGAGGAGATGCTTGCTAGCAAATTTTACATATTGCTCCCAATCGTAATCCGTCACGTTGTGTTCGCCAGTGCGAATGTGGTAGCCGATCTGGCCGTGGACCGGTGAGTTGACTGCCGGCATTTCAGTGGCTGGCAGTCCTTCGGTATCGAGCAATTGGTAGACCGGGGAGGCATGAAGACAGGAAAGGAACTCGCCCTTCGGGTCGGCCCATTTGTCATCTTCGGCACTGGCCACGTAGAGGGGGCGGGGCGCTATCAAAGCGAGGAGTGTGTGGTTGTCAAAGGGGAGATCAGCTTCCTTGTTGGCGTAGCGCAGGAAGTTGCGACAGAACCAGTGCGGAAAAGAATTTGTGATTCTCCACACCGTTTCACCTATGCCGCGGCGGGAAAGAGCGGCTCCTCCACATCCGGAGTCGTTTGATATCACGAGCGCAAAACGTTCGTCCGATGCCCCCGCCCAGAGCGAAGTCTTGCCGAGTCGGGAATGGCCAAATACCGCAACTTTTTCTCCGTCGACTTCAGCGATTGATTCTTCGAGAACATCAAGAGTTCGGCTCAAGGCCCACGACCAGGTCGCGATGGAGCCCGCTTCGTGATTTTCCGGCTCGCCCAGTGCGGCGTGAACACCGTTTTTGAATGCATCGTCAAAATCGGGATCGACGTCGCCGTAGTAGATCGTGACGAGACCAAACCCTCCGTCGATGATGCGTTCGACAGACCATCTCCTTGCGCTTGCACCTCGATCTTCTTCGTTGGCGGTGTGATCTTTGCGCTTCAGCATCCAACTGGAAGGGAGGATGATGCCAGGGTCATCAAAAACGGCGTGGTTGCCGGAGAAATTGTAGCCAAGAAAAACCGGGACGGGTTTTTCTTGTGCGCTCTTCGGCAGGAATAGGGCCACGTTGAGTTCCTCGCCAGCGAGCTTCACCGTGATTTGCTTGAGAATTCCTTTTCCGTTCAGGATCGCTTTGTCAGGCGCTGCGGGAGTCGATATTGCTTTGGCTGCCTGCATCGCCGCGGTCGTTTCGCCAAACATTTCGCGGGCGATCAAGGAATGCCACATCGCCCGCTTCACAGGCCAGTCGGACGCCGTTTTTACTCCTTCGAGAACGTCGGGAAGGGTGTAGGCGGGGATCTTAGATTCATCGTAGTTGGCTTCGAATACAAAATCGTCTGCCATAATGAGAAGGGGGGCCGCGAGAAAGGCGAGGAAAATTGAGCGCATAAGAATCTGAAGGTATCGGTTCCCAAAGAAATTCACAGCCACGAATCTGCGTGATGCCGCCGGGAGTCCAATTCGTAAGGCTCAACAGAGGTGAGCGCAAAAAGCCCAAAGCGCTCCAGCAGCCGAGCGATCTCTCAGGGTGGGGAGAGGCGTCCCTGCCGATCCGCGTGGTCCTATGGAATGCCCGAACCACTGCCCCGCTTCGCAGCGAAGCGACAGGGTTGGATTTTATGATATCGGACGAGGCGGCTCAGCGGGACGCTTCGCCCCGCCTCTAAAGGCTTTAATCCCGCTACTCAGAGGCGAGCGTAAAACTCCAACTACTGAGCGATCTCTCAGGGTGGGGAGAGGCGTCCCTGCCGATCCGCGTGGTCCTATGGAATGCCCGAACCACCGCCCCGCTTCGCAGCGAAGCGACAGGGTTGGATTTATGATATCGGACGAGGCGGCTCAGCGGGACGCTTCGCCCCACCTCTAAACGCTTTAATCCCGCTACTCAGAGGCGAGCGTAAAACTCCAACTACTGAGCGATCTCCCAGGGTGGGGAGAGGCGTCCCTGCCGATCCGCGCGGTCCGATGGAATGCCCGAATCACTGCCCCGCTTCGCAGCGAAGCGACAGGGTTGGATTTATGATATCGGACGAGGCGGCTCAGCGGGACGCTTCGCCCCACCTGAAAACATTTTACCTCTTTTTTGTAATCACCTCTCAACAGGGGTAGGTCCTGATTTGATGCGCAAGTCAGTGGGTTGGCAAAGGGGGGCTTTTTTGTCATCGTCTGAGCTGACCTTATGAAACTCTCTTCCCAGTCTTCCCGCCGTTGCTTTCTTGGAACCTCGTTTGCCGGAGGGGTGTCTTTGCTGTCAGGGGCGCGGGTTTCGGGAAAAGAGAGTCAGGGCTCTCTCGCCTTTCCACGTGTTTCTCCCGAGTCTGAGGGGCTCGCGGGGAAGCACATTGTAGATTTCATCGATGCGATGGCAAAGGAAGGGCATGAGATACACGGGCTCATGATTTTGCGGAACGGCAATGTCATCGCAGAAGGCTGGGCTCATCCCTACGGGCCGGAGATCAATCACTCGATGTATTCGCTTAGCAAAAGTTTTACTTCGACTGCGGTCGGTCTTGCCGTCGGAGAGGGGCTTTTTCAAATCACCGATAAAGTCGTAAGCTTTTTTCCTGAAGAGGCTCCGGACGAAATCAGTGAGAACCTCGCTTCAATGGAGATTCGCGATCTTCTCACGATGTCGGCGGGGATGGCGAAGTCGGCGAGTTCATCCGTTTTTAATACGAAAAATTGGGTCGAGGCGTTCTTGCGGGAGCCTGTCTTGGAAATACCCGGGACCACTTTTGACTACAACACCGCTGCGACTTACATGCTTTCCGCGATCATTCAGAAGGTGACCGGAGAAAAATTGATCGATTTTCTAAGTCCCCGGCTCTTTGAGAAAACAGGGATTTTCGGAGCGACCTGGGATGAGTGCCCACTTGGAATCAACAAGGGAGGATTTGGGCTGAATATCAATACGGAGGGGCTCGCCCGATTCGGTCAGCTCTATCTTCAAAAGGGACGGTGGAACGGCGAGGAGGTCGTTTCTGAAGCGTGGATCAATGAGGCTACCGGTAAGCAGATTCAGCAGGAAGCAGACGACAATGGAAACCCTGATTGGCAGCAGGGATATGGGTATCAATTTTGGCGCAGCCGTCACAATGCCTATCGCGGCGACGGGGCGTTCGGGCAGTTCACGATCGTGATTCCAGAGAAGCGAGCGGTCATCGTCATGAGCAGTGAAAGCGCGAGCATGCAGGGCGAACTCGATCTCGTCTGGAAACATCTTTTGTCTCATTTTCAGGAGGAGGCGTTATCCCCTGCAAAGGCTGGGGAGAGGATGATGAAAGAGCAGTTGGATGAGATGGCAGTTCCTTACCTTCGAGGCGGGAGGGTGAGTAAGCAGTCTGTATTGGTAAGTGGTCGTGTTATTCAATTCCCCGCGAATCCGATGAAGCTAGACACCCTAATGCTCGAGTTTAATGCGAACGAAACCAAGGTGAGTGGAGGGAGTGAAGAAAAAGGCGACTGGGAAGCCTCTGTGGGATTTCGAGAGTGGAAGCGTGGCCTCATGCCGATTGCGGTTTCGAATTCGTGGTTGGTCTCTCGCGGCAAAACGGACGAAAAGGGTTTCTCAAAAGTCGCTCTCTCCGGTTCGTGGAAAGATGGGCATACCTTTGAGATGGTCTGGCGATACTACGAGACCCCGCATCATGATCTTGTTCGGATTCGTTTTGAAGAAGAGGGTGCGACCCTTGAATTGTTCGACAGTCTCAGTTTTCGGAAAGGGAAGGGGGCTAAGCCAAAAGTGAAGTTGAGTGGCGTTTTCGTTGAGAGACCTGCTGAATAGTGATTTCGAATGAGTCTCTGAATACTGATCGCCCCCCGGAGTTTAATCGGCTTTAAATGGCGCCAAATCAGGCGTCATGAGGCAAAAACGCCTCGGAAATCTTCCCCAATTGTATTTGATCGGTCTCTGAACTCGCGTAAGTCTTCTCTAAGATGTCCCTGCTTTTCCAAGGAAAATGTCGTTCATTAATCCCTCAGCAAGTCCGACGCGTTACGCGTCAGATTTTTAAATTCTCATAATGCGCATTTTAGTCACAGGTGGTGCCGGTTTTTTAGGGTCGCATTTATGCGATTCGCTCATCGCGAAAGGCCATGAGGTGATCTGCCTCGATAACTTCTTCACGGGCCATAAGAGCAACGTTGATCACCTCATTGGGAATCCCCAATTTGAGTTGATGCGTTGGGATGTGATTGATCCCTTCAAAGTGGAGGTCGATCAGATTTACAACCTTGCTTGTCCGGCATCACCGATTCACTACCAGCACAATCCCATCAAGACGATCAAGACTTCTGTGATCGGGGCGATCAATGTGTTGGGTTTAGCCAAGCGAACTGGCGCGAGGATTTTTCAGGCATCCACTTCGGAAGTTTATGGAGACCCTACCGAAGGGAACCACCCTCAGGTGGAATCCTACTGGGGAAATGTGAATCCAATAGGGATTCGAAGCTGTTACGATGAAGGAAAGCGATGTGCCGAGACTTTGTTTTTTGATTATCATCGCTCGAACAATGTCGATATTCGAGTGATCCGCATTTTTAACACCTACGGGCCGCGGATGAGCCCGGGTGACGGCCGTGTCGTTTCCAATTTTATTTGTCAGGCGCTTCGTGGGGAGCCGATTACCATTTTTGGGGGAGGGACCCAGACGCGTTCGTTTTGCTATGTCAGTGATTTGATCCGGGGATTCGAATTGCTCATGGAAAAAGAAGGCTTAACAGGGCCTGTGAATGCGGGCAACCCGAACGAGATTTCGATGCTGGAGCTGGCTGAAAATGTGCTCGCTATCACGGGGAGTAAGTCTGAAATCGTACACAAGCCACTCCCGGAGGATGATCCGCAGCAACGGCGACCGGATATTTCGATCGCCCGCAAAGAGCTCAATTGGGAGCCCGAGGTCGCTTTAAAAGAGGGCCTTCAAAAAACGATCCAGTATTTTGAATCAATAATTTAGATTTCTCGTGATGAAAATAGCATGCATAGGAGCGGGGTATGTGGGAGGCCCCACCATGGCAATGATTGCCAACAAGTGCCCTGATATTGATGTCACAGTTGTTGATGTCAATGAAGAGCGGATTGCGGCGTGGAACGATCGCGATCTCGCAAATTTGCCAGTCTTTGAGCCGCAGCTGGATGAAGTGGTTTCGGAAGCGAGAGGGCGCAATCTATTCTTCAGCACCGATGTCGATTCTGCGATCCGAGAGGCTGATATCATCTTCATTTCAGTTAACACTCCCACTAAAACATACGGGGCCGGGGCGGGGCAGGCCGCCGACTTGAAATGGGTCGAGCGATGTGCGCGTCAGATTGCGGGGTTGGTGGAGAAAGATATTATTATTGTCGAGAAATCGACCGTGCCGATTCGTACCGCGGCGATGATCAAAAGCGTTCTCCGTGCCGTCGGCAAAGGGGACCGCGTGAAGGTGCTTTCCAATCCCGAATTTCTTGCCGAAGGAACCGCGGTTGCCGATTTGAGTAACCCGGACAGGGTTCTTATTGGCGGTGAGGATGAGGAGGCGATTGAGACTCTGGTGTCAATTTATGCCAACTGGGTCCCTCGCGAAAAGATCCTGACGACGAATCTCTGGTCTTCGGAGCTGTCAAAGCTGACCGCTAATGCGTTTTTAGCTCAACGCGTTTCGTCGATCAATTCCATCTCTGCTTTGTGTGAGGAAACCGGGGCGGATGTGAACGAAGTCGCCCGAGCTGTGGGGACGGACAGTCGAATTGGTCCCAAATTTCTTCAGGCATCAGTGGGATTTGGGGGGTCGTGCTTTCAAAAAGATATCTTGAATCTCACCTATCTTTGTAACTACTTCGGACTTCCTGAAGTAGCTAATTATTGGAAAAGTGTCATCGATCTGAATGACTGGCAGAAGGGGCGTTTCGCTCAAAAAATTGTTTCGACGCTGTTCAATACCGTTGCCGAGAAAAAAATCGGGATTCTGGGGTTCGCTTTCAAAAAGAACACCAACGATACTCGAGAGTCAGCGGCAATTTCAGTCTGTCGAGATCTGTTGATCGAGCGGGCTCATCTCGCGATCTATGATCCTCAGGTTTCGCTTGATCAAATTGTCTGTGATCTCGAATCAGCGGGCATTACGGATGCGGCTGAGCAAGTAAAATCCGGAGCGATTACTAAAGCGGGAAGCCCGATGGAAGCTGCCGATTCGGCACATGCGCTTGCTGTTTTGACCGAGTGGGACGAGTTCGGCTCACTCGGATTTCAGGAAATCTACGATAGCATGCTCAAGCCGGCCTGCCTATTTGACGGTCGCAACATTCTCGACAGCGACGCAGCGAGGGCGGTTGGATTTGAAGTGTATACGATTGGTCGCGGCAGAAGTCTTGGTGGCGAATGGCAGGTGCGGTGATTCGCGGGGTGTTGGGGGGATTCTGTCCTCTCGAGAATGGCGCACCTTCTTAGGACACCTTCGGTTTATTTTCTTGATGATCCAACCGGAGGATGTGTCGTTGCTACCCGCATCGAGTTCATTATTTATTGAACTAAGCAGGACAACGTATAAAGGTATGGGGTCCCCAGCGTGTTATGATATCTAGCGGCAAAATATTCCCATTGTCCTTCCAACGGCTTTGCGGGTTTTCGTTTTCTCATTTCAAGAACGGAATAACCAGTGTGTCAGAGCGCTTCCTATGCCAAAGCTGATTGAGCATCAAAGTGTTGATGAAAAGGAACTCTTTGAGGAGTCCGTAGACTATTTTGTGTCCTTCGTGCAGATGTTTGGTTTGCAAAAATCGGTTGGTCAAATTTATGGAATGCTTTTTGTAACGGAGGAGCCTGTTACGATGGACTGGATCATTTCGGCTCTGGGAATCAGTAAGGGAAGTGCGAGCCAGGGGCTGGCCCTCTTGAAGGGGGTCGGCGCGGTGACATCTCACTCCATTGAAGGAGATCGCCGGGAGCACTTCGAAGCAGATTTGAACGTTAGCAGAATAGTGACCCACTTTTTCGAAGAGCGCCTCACGCCGAGATTGAGCCACGGGGATGAGAAGCTTGCTCGAATGCTCCATTTAGCGGATGTGGAGGGGAAGGAAAGCGGGGCAATTATGGCGCGATTGCTAGCCTTGCGAAAATGGCAGAATCGGGGGCGTTCGTTGATTCCCCGATTGCTTAAATGGCTGTAAACGGTCTCTACGTGAAAGCAACTGAAACGGATCTGGCTGAAATTATCGTGATTGAACTTAGTCTGCTCGGGCATGCGAGATGCTTTTTTCTGGAAACTTACCAGAAGGACAGGTTTCGCGATTCATCGACGAAGGGCCTCGTGGAGGGTTATATCAAGTGAATGGGGCCGGACGCATTGAGCCCACTTCAGTTGGGGGCCTTAATTACAGCAATTATCGGGGCAGACAAATCGAAATTCACCGAGACTTCTTTGGCGAAAAATTTAAAGAAAGATCACCGACTGCGCCTGTGGCGGTTGAAAATTGACACCCGAAAATACAAGGGTTTCTGCGAGTCAAGAGGCCTTGGAATGCCTCGTTCAGTTAGAGAAACGCTTTCGTGAGAATAAGAAAAATTTATGAGTATAATGGTTACCGGAGCAGCAGGTTTTATTGGTTCGTCAGTAGTTCGTGAAGCCTTGAAAAGAGGGCATAAAGTTGTCGGACTCGACAAGCTAACCTATGCCGGAAATCTTGCTTCACTGACCGAGGTTTCGGGGCACAAGGATTTTGAATTTGAACAAGTCGACATTTGCGACCGGGCAGCGATTGATGCGATGTTTGAGAAGCATCAGCCGGCTGGGATCATGCATCTCGCCGCGGAGTCTCATGTCGACCGTTCCATTGACGGCCCCGGGGAGTTTATCAAAACGAATATTGACGGAACATACACCTTGCTCGAAGCGTCGAGGGCGTTTTTGGAAACGCTCGATGACGAAGGTAAGTCTGCTTTTCGATTTCATCATATTTCCACGGACGAGGTGTATGGGGACCTTGAAGGTGTCGATGATCTTTTCACGGAGGAAACTTCTTATGACCCCAGTTCTCCCTATTCGGCTTCGAAGGCAGCATCCGATCACCTCGTAAGGGCATGGGGACGGACCTTTGGTCTTCCTGTTTTGGTTACCAATTGTTCAAACAACTACGGGCCTCGGCATTTTCCGGAGAAGCTGATTCCGCACGTCATTCTCAATGCGCTGTCCGGTAAGCCACTTCCGATCTACGGAGATGGAAAGCAAATACGTGACTGGCTTTACGTGGAGGACCACGCGACCGCTCTTGTCACTGTTTTTGAGAGCGGAAAAAACGGTGAAACCTACAATATTGGTGGCCACAACGAGAAGCAGAATATTGAGGTTGTTCGAGCGATTTGCGGTTTGCTGGAAGAGCTAGCTCCGGAAGAAAAAACGGTCTCTATTGAGCGATACGAAGATCTAATCAGTTTCGTGAAAGATCGTCCAGGGCACGACGTCCGGTATGCTATCGATGCCTCAAAGATAGAGCGCGACCTCGGTTGGAAACCGGCAGAGACGTTTGAGACAGGATTAAGAAAGACGGTTCAGTGGTATCTGGACAATCGTGACTGGTGGTCCTCCATTCTGGATGGCACCTACCAACTGGAGCGACTTGGGTGATTTATTTGTAAGCGTCTGATAAGCAGCGTCTTAAAAACCGCATCCTGAGCGCTACGCTCCGGAATCTCCAAACGACGATCCCCCGAACAATGGCGCTCGATCATGAGAGCCTTCGACCGCGCGACAATGTGTCACTGGATGAAAAGATGCAGCGAACTTCTTTTTATCCTCTGCGAAGCCCTGCGACTCGATCTGCTTAGCGGCGATTATTTACAGATAGATGAGACGAGCGTGAAGCTACTCGACCGGGACCAAAGGAAAAGCGAAGCAGAGTTACTTCCGGGGCATTACCGGGCGCGGCAGAGGTGTGCTCTATTGGTTTGGCCCCGGTCGTGTAGCTGATGTCGCGAAAGAACTGCTCAAGGGATTTTACCGGCAGGTTACAGATCGACGGCTACAAGGTCTACGACACGTTCGGACGCGGCATCAAAGGACTCATCCTCTTTGGCTGCCGGGCGCATGTGAGACGGAAGTTTGTCGAGGCCCTCGAATCCGGCGGTGCCGCCGCCGGATCGTATCTTGCCGAGATCCAGCGTCTCTGCCGGATCGAATCGTGTTGCGACGAAGCATTCATGAGCGTGGAGGCCTCGGCCGAGGTGTGCGGACTCGAAAGTGTTCCTGTCCTCGCCCGAATCAAAGCGCGCCTCGAACTGGATCGCGGGATGGGTCAGATCCTCGCGTCGAGCCGACTCGGCAGAGCGGTGGGCTACACCCTGCGTCGTTGGCGGAGCTTGGATCGGTATGCCGAGGCAGGAAACGGTGAAGTGAAAATCGACAACAATCCGGTCGAGAACGCGATCCGTCCGAGTGCGATAAGGGGGAAGAACGGGATGTTCATTGGTCACCGCAAAGCGGGCCAACGCTCCGCTATCATCTACACGATTATCGAGGAGTGCCGACTTCACCGAGTCGATTCGTTCGCATATCTCGTCGATGTGATGCCGAGGATCATGGATCACTCCAGTCACCGAATCACCGAATCACCGAGTTGCTGCCGAGGCAATGGGCCGAGACGAATCCGGCTGCAAGCTAGATGGTCTGGGTGAGACGCTTACCTTTATTTCTGGTTTCCGGTGATTTGTTTTTTGAGATGACGGCTACAGCCTTTGATGATTGGGAGTGTTGGCAAGCGGTTCGGACATTGAATGATTCGGTGTAGTTGCCGGTATTGAAGACGCCTCGTGGTCGAAGTTTTGCGTTGAGTGATGAGCTGGATCTGCGATGGGCAATATTGCAGAGGGATTCGGGGCGGGTTTGACCGAAGAGTTCATTAGATTTTTCCCTTATTCTCAACGATCTTGTTTCGAAGTGAAAAGTCAGCTTTAGCGTGCCGTGGATAGGGGCACATTGAAGAGGGTCAATTTGAAGCGGTTGCTTCTTCCCGCGTCGAAGCAAACCGTAAGGCAGGCGGGGGGAGCAAATATCTGAAGTCACTTTCTCAGCTACCGATCGCAATAAGCAACAAATCATGAAAGGAATCGTTTTAGCAGGAGGGTCCGGTACGCGCCTTCATCCCATTACTCTTGGTGTGTCGAAGCAGTTGCTTCCGATTTACGACAAACCAATGATCTATTATCCGATTTCCGTCCTAATGCTGGCGGGGATTCGCGAAATTTTGATTATTTCCACCCCGCAGGATTTGCCTTCCTTCAGGCGCTTGCTTGGATCGGGGGAGCAGTTCGGTGTTCAATTTTCCTACGCCGAGCAGCCTTCGCCTGACGGTCTGGCGCAGGCATTCATCATTGGAGAGGACTTTATCGGGTCTGATTCGGTGGCCCTTGTTCTAGGGGATAACATTTTTTACGGACAGCGTTTCACGGAAATACTGGCGAATGCTGCATCGAGAGATTCGGGAGCCACTGTTTTCGGCTATCTGGTCAAGGATGCGGAACGATTTGGCGTGGTGGAAGTGGCGGCTGATGGCAGACCTATTAGTATCGAGGAGAAGCCCGAAGTACCTAAGTCACACTTGGCTGTAACCGGATTGTATTTCTACGACAATGATGTGGTCGAAATCGCCAAGAAGATCAAGCCCTCTTCGAGGGGAGAGCTGGAAATTACCTGCGTCAACAACGTGTATCTCACGCGGGGAGACCTCACCGTAGAGACTTTAGGACGCGGATTCGCCTGGCTTGATAACGGAACTCACGCATCGCTCATGGAGGCGGGAGATTTTGTGAAAACGCTCCAGAATCGTCAGGGATTGTATGTTGCCTGTCTTGAGGAAATAGGATTTAAAAAAGGCTGGATTAGGGAGAGCGATCTCTATGAAAGGGCCGCAGTACTTGGTAAAACCGAGTATGGCGTTTATCTCAAGGCCCTCGCTGATAAAACCATTTTTTGAGCCTCGAAATCAAAGTTCATTTTTAATTGAACAAAGCATGTAGTGAGCTATTTGTTCCCTATCCCCATGGGATCGTCCTACATTCTGAGGAAAACACTCGGTTCTTTGGCCCTTTTTGGCTGAATTACCACGGGCGGTAGCTTGCTGGTTTTAACCGTTCAAAAGTCGTTGATAATTGGCTTGGTGAAGTAGTTCTCGTATAAATACAGCGATGCAGTTCATCGATTTAAAAGCACAGCAGCAGCGAATTCGCGCGGATATTGATCAGCGAATCGCGGCCGTTCTCGATCACGGGCAGTATATTCTGGGCCCGGAAGTCCGTGAGCTGGAGTCTGTTCTTTCAGACTTTCTCGGAGGACGGCACGTTTTGGGCGTTTCCTCCGGAACGGATGCTCTCTTGATTGCTCTCATGGCCCTCGATATAGGCCCAGGTGATGAGGTCGTTACGGTTCCTTACACTTGGATTTCGACGGCCGAGGTAGTCGCCCTGCTCGGTGCGCGAGTTGTCTTCGTAGACGTTGAGGGAGATACCTGGAATATGGATCCGGAACTTCTCTCCAAGGCCATCACTGATCGCACTAAGGCTATTATTCCCGTGGGAATCTATGGGCAACCTGCAAATATGCGGGAGATTGGCAAGATTGCTAAACAGCGTGGGATTCCAGTGATTGAGGACGCGGCTCAATGCTTCGGAGCAAGTCATCACGGGGAAAATTCGGGTGGTCTCTCAAAAATCGGGACGGCGTCATTTTTTCCTTCCAAACCTCTCGGCGGGTATGGGGATGGTGGCGCGATTTTTACTGATGATGCTGAGCTTGGCGAAAAAATGCGATGGATTCATGTCCATGGGCAGTCCGCAAAACACACTCACCCAATTGTGGGTTTGAACGGCCGACTCGACAGTATCCAAGCCGCTGTCGTTCTTTCGAAATGGTCGATCTTTTCCGAAGAGATCGAGTTGCGACAGGGGATTGCTGACCGATACAATGAGGGTCTTGGCGCTCTTTCCCCTCAGGTTTCGCTTCCCTGTTTGCGCCCCGAGAACACTTCGGTGTGGGCTCAGTACACGATACTCGTAGAAGATCCTGAAGCATTACAAGAATACCTCAGGGAAAAGAGCATTCCTTCTGTCTCCTATTATTGCAGGCCTCTGCACCTTCAGCCGGTTTTTGAAAATCTGGGATACGAAAAAGGAGCCTTTCCTGTGACGGAGCAGATTGGAGAGCAATGCCTGAGTCTTCCGATGAGCCCTTATCTTTCGGAAGAGGATCAGACTCTGGTGATTTCAGAAATTCAGAAATTCTTTAATCGCAGTTGAAGAAAAGCAATGTCGAAGAGAATTTACATAGCGGGACACCGTGGGATGGTCGGTTCGGCTCTTGCTAGAGCTATTCAGAGCGAAGGTGATGTCGACCTCATTTCGGCTACGAGCGCCGAGCTCGATTTGAGAGATCAGAAAGCGACGAATGCTTTTCTGTTCGATAATAAACCTGAAGTGGTGATCATCGCTGCGGCCAAGGTGGGGGGGATTTACGCTAACAATACCTACCCCGCTGAATTTATGTATGATAACCTCATGATTGCCTCCAATCTCGTGCATGCCTCCTATGAGGCAGGCGTTGGCAGGTTGTTGTTTCTCGGTAGTTCATGCATTTACCCGAAGTTTACGGAGCAACCGATCAGGGAGGATGCCCTCTTAACGAGTGCTCTCGAGCAAACGAATGAAGCATACGCTCTGGCAAAAATCGCCGGCCTGAAATTATGTGAGTATTACCGGCGTCAGTATGGAAGGCTCTTCCACTCGGCGATGCCCTGTAATCTCTATGGGGTCGGAGATAACTACCATCCTGAAAACAGCCATGTTATCCCTGCGCTGATTCGGCGGTTCCATGAAGCAAAGGAGTCGAGTGCGGAAGCGGTTTCTATTTGGGGGACCGGAACGCCACTTCGTGAATTTTTATACGCGGATGATTTGGCGCAGGCCTGTCTTCATTTGTTGAATGAGGTTGAGCCGCCTTCGCTGGTGAACATCGGCGCAGGAGAAGACGTCACAATTCGGGATTTGGCAGGGTTGGTTGCTGAGACGGTCGGATTTCAAGGGCGAATTGAGACTGATCCGTCTAAGCCTGACGGTGCGCCAAGTAAGCTCATGGATTCCGCACTGATCCGATCACTGGGATGGGCGCCAGCGACAACTTTAGGGGAAGGGCTGGAGCGTGCCTATGAAGACTTTATCGCCAACGAAAAACAGGGACTATAGTTATGAATCGAAAGGCCTTAATAACAGGAATTACGGGTCAGGATGGTTCCTATCTCGCTGAACAGTTGCTAGAAAAGGGGTACGAGGTTCATGGGATGATTCGGCGTAGCAGTTCATTTAATACCGCTAGAATTGACCACCTTCACAATGATGAGAAGCTGATTGGGCGCTTTAAACTTCATTACGGCGACTTAACTGATTCATCGAGTTTAAACCGCCTTCTTGAGAAGATAGGGCCAACCGAGATCTATAATCTAGGCGCTCAAAGTCATGTGAAGGTCTCTTTTGACGTGCCTGAATACACCGCGGAAGTGGATGCTATCGGTACATTAAGATTTCTTGATGCAATAAAGGAGACTGGGTTGAGTAAGAGTGTGCGATTCTATCAGGCTTCGACGAGCGAGCTATATGGCAAAGTGCAGGAGGTGCCCCAGAGTGAGACAACCCCTTTTTATCCACGGTCTCCGTATGCTGTAGCGAAATTATATGGTTATTGGATTGTCGTAAACTACCGTGAGTCCTACGGGATTCATGCTAGCAATGGTATCCTCTTCAATCATGAATCTCCCCGGCGTGGGGAAACTTTCGTAACTCGAAAAATCACTCGCGCGGCGGGACGCATTCGCGAGGGATTACAGAAGACGCTATATCTCGGGAATTTGGATGCACGTCGAGATTGGGGGTATGCTCCTGAGTATACCCAAATGATGTGGCAGATTCTCCAAGAGGATGAGCCCGATGACTACGTTTGTGCCACTGGTGAGATGCATACCGTCCGCAGCTTTTGCGAGAATGCCTTCAGTGCGGTCGGTATTGCGGTGAGGTTTGAAGGTGAAGGCGTCGACGAAAAGGGAATCTGTGAAGAAACTGGTAAGACAGTGATTGAAGTCAGTCCCTCCTACTTTCGTCCTGCGGAAGTGGAGGAGCTACTTGGCGATCCTTCAAAAGCTTTCAAAAAACTGGGCTGGAAACCCAAAGTGACTTTCAAAAAATTGGTAACCATAATGGCTGAAGCTGACTGGACGCTGGCGAAGCAGGAACGGTTAATGAACGAAGATGGCAGGTGACTCGACTACGATAGGGGTAAATGACATTCTCGACGGCGTTTTCGGCATGGCTTCTGCCCTGAGCAGTCCTTTGTTTCAACACACTGCTGTTTAGAATTGAGCCTTTGGATAGTCCTAACTCTGTTAAGGTGGGCGTCTTAAAAGTTACCTGCATGGGTAGTGCTAGTCTTAGTGCTTTTTCTCTTACCTCTTACCTCGAATGAAAGAAGATGAAAAACTATTGGGCCTCATAAAGAGGCTGTTCAGTCATCTTGATCGATCGAGGAAGAAACAGTTTTTGCTTCTTCTTCTCTTGATGCTCGTCGCTTCGTTTGCTGAAATTGTAACAATAGGTGCGATTTTACCTTTTCTCGGGGTTCTCACAGCTCCTGATAAGGTTTTTAACCATCCGAAATTCGCCTACTTTATAGAGAAATTTGATTTCCAAAATGCTGATGAGCTTTTGCTGCCGGTCACGATATTTTTTGGAGTAACGGTTCTTGTTGCGGCGGTTGTCAGACTCTCGCTTCTCTTCTTTCAGACAAGGGTGTCTTTCGCTACCGGAGCGGAAATTGGAGCGGAAATTTTCAGAAAAACCCTGTATCAACCATATCCTGTTCATATTGGGCGAAATAGTAGCGAAGTGATTGTGGGGGTCTACAGTAAAGCCTCGACGGTTGGACATGGCGTTTTGTTGCCCTTGTTGAATATAATAAGTGGCAGCTTTATGCTGATTACCGTTCTGGCAGCCTTAGTTGTGCTTGAGCCTCTTACGGCGATTGGGGCGCTGCTAGGCTTTGGATCACTCTATGCGATGGTTCTCTGGGTATCCAAGAAGTGGCTGCTGGAGAAAAGTAAAACGGTATCCATGGCTTCGGAAGTGGCGATGAAAGCGCTTCAAGAGGGGCTTGGCGGTATTCGGGACGTTTTAATAAACGGGAAACAAGAGGCTTTTTGCGAGCACTATCGAAAGGCCAATAATTCTTTTTGTCAGGCTCAGCAGGGAATTATACAGCTTAGTCAAAGTCCCCGATATGTCATGGAAGCGGTCGGGATTATTACGATAGCGATACTTGCCTACTTCTTTTCTTCCAGGGCAGAAGATCAAACTATGGTTGTGCCGGTCTTAGGCTCGTTTGCTCTGGGTGCTCAGAGATTGCTTCCGGCTTTGCAGGGTGCGTTTCAATCATGGACCGCGCTCAGGGGGACTCAGGCTATCTTAGCCGATGTTTGCGATCTCCTTGACCAGCCTGTTCGTTCGGACCTTTCTTTGTCCCGGGACAAAAATCTTCCTTTTAATCGGGATATTCGCGTTTCTAATGTCTCATTTGCGTATTCCGGCTCTGAGGCAACGGTGCTAAATCAGATCGATTTTACCGTAAAAAAAGGTGAAAGAGTTGGCTTCGTGGGAACAACTGGATCCGGCAAGAGCACCTTGCTTGATATTGTGATGGGATTGCTTACGCCGAGTGAAGGGGATTTGAGGGTTGATGATGTGGTGATTGACGAAGCGAACTGCCACAGTTGGCAGATGAATATTGCCAGCGTGGCTCAGTCGATTTATTTGTCGGACAGTTCTGTATCCGGGAATATCGCATTTGGAGTTCCTCTCTCAGAAATTGATCATGATCGGGTTATTAAAGCGGCGGAACATGCTCAGATTTCAGACGTGATTAATGCGATGGAGGGCGGTTACTCCGCGATGTTGGGGGAGCGGGGGGTGAGGTTGAGTGGAGGGCAAAGACAGCGTATCGGGATTGCCAGAGCGCTCTACCTTCAGGCCTCAGTGATCGTTTTTGATGAAGCGACGAGTGCATTGGACGACCAAACTGAAATTGCAGTTATGGAGGCGATTGATTCGCTTAGTCCGGATCTTACTATTCTGATGATTGCCCATCGCATCAGCACTCTGGAAAATTGCTCAAAAATCATCGAGATAAACGAAGGTGTGATCACGAACGTAAAGATTAGTAAATGAAGGTTGTCGAAAACAAGTTGAATTATCTTCCTTACGGAAAACAATCGATTTCCGAAGATGATATTGCTGCTGTCGCAGAGGCACTTCGATCTCCGCTGATTACTCAGGGCCCTGTCACAGAGTTGTTTGAGAGTGATTTCGCAGAAATGTGCGGTGCAAAGCATGCGGTAGCTTGCTGCAATGGAACCGCCGCGCTGCATTTGGCGATGTTAGCCGCTCGAATCGGACCGGGTGATCGTGTCGTGACGACACCCAATACATTTCTTGCTTCCGCGAACTGTGCTGCCTTCGTTGGCGCCACACCGGATTTTGCAGATATCGATCCGGTGAGTTATTGCCTTTCCCCTGAATCATTGGAGGAAAATTGGAAGGATGATACAAAAGCGGTGGTCGCGGTAGACTTTGCGGGGCAGCCGGCCAATATGCCGAGGATTGCAGAAATTGCCCGAAATAAGGGCGCGATTGTGATTGAGGATGCTTGCCATGCCATCGGTGGGCGCTTTAACTTTCAAGGCAATGAGTATCGTGTCGGAGGTCATCCCTGGTCAGACATGACAACGTTCAGTTTTCATCCAGTCAAAACGATGACATCCGGCGAGGGCGGTATGGTGGTGACTGATGACGATGATTTAGCTGATCGCGTAAGGCTTCTCCGGAGCCATGGAATGGTTCGAGATCTCGACAAATTCACTCATTTTAATACCAGCGGATACCCCGTGAATGAGCCCCAGGCTTGGCATCTATATGAGATGCAGGATCTTGGGCATAACTTCAGATTAAGCGATATCCACGCGGCTCTGGGTCTCAGTCAGTTGAAACGACTTACGGGTTTTGTAGAACGCCGGCGGTCTATTGTCGCACAATATAATTCTGGACTGAGCGGGTGTGATCATGTGGTCCTTCCGGATTTGGCAGGTTGGTTAAAAACTGATCCACAAGCGATATCCTGGCATTTGTATTCCGTTCAATTCGACTTGGAAGCGCTAGGAGTGTCACGCGCTTCGATAATGGAGCGATTACGGGATGAGTGGGGCGTTGGTGTTCAAGCACATTATTTGCCAGTTCATCTGCAGCCATACTATGCTCAGTCGTTCGGTTATGGAAAAGGGAAGTGTCCAGAGGCCGAGAGATTTGGAGAGCGCTGTTTGAGTTTGCCATTGTATCCTTCCTTGAGTCAGGACGAAGTAGACTCGGTGATTGCAGCGGTTAGAGGAGTGGTCGAATAAGGATAAATACTTTTCCAAGGATGGCTGATGATGAAATTATACTGCTTGCCGAAACTGTTTGAAGAATCCCAAAATAGTTTTCAGACAGATAAGACAAGTGATTCGACAAACCCTTAACAGGCATTCGGCATCTTATCGTCTGATAGGGGCCGTAGTTCATAATCGACAGGCCATTGAATCTCAGCAGGAATGAGTAAAATTGCTTTAGGGACGGTCCAGTTCGGAATGCCGTATGGCGTGGCGAACAAGTCTGGCCAAGTCCAGGAAAAACAGGTCGGGGAAATACTTGAGTATGCTGAGAGTCAGGGGATTGACACGCTCGACACCGCAATTGGTTATGGGGAGAGCGAACGCGTCCTTGGAAAGTTTCCACTTGGGAAGTGGAAGGTTGTTTCCAAGCTGGGAAGAGTACCTGATGGAACTGTAAATGTCTGCAAATGGGTAACGGAACAGATTCACGGTTCGCTCGATCAACTTCGTATTCCCTCCATGCATTCTCTCTTGCTGCACGATCCAAGTCAACTGACAGGGAATATTGGACATGAATTATTCTCCGCCTTGAGGATGGCAAAAGAAAAAAATCTGGTTCAGGAAATCGGTATTTCTATTTACGAGTCTTCCGAATTGGACAGGATATTCGAAACATTTTCGTTCGATATAGTGCAGGCTCCATTCCATATCGCCGATCATCGATTGATCAAAACTGGGTGGCTGGATCGGTTACAAGATCTGGGTGTGGAATTTCATGCGAGATCCGTTTTTCTTCAAGGTCTGCTCTTATTGGGAAGCAATGAACGCCCTTCCAAGTTTCAGCGATGGGATTACTTCTGGTCAGCTTGGCAGCACTGGTTGGACGAAGTCGACCTGAGTCCGCTCGAGGCTTGTTTGCGATACGTTCACTCTTTCTCAGGAGTGCGGAAAGTAATTGTGGGAGTCGATTCTTCCGCGCAGCTCAGGGAAATTTGCAAAGCAGTGGAAGGGGATATGCCTAATATCCCGGATGAGCTTTACTGCGATGACTTGGATTTTTTGAACCCATCGCGGTGGTCTAGTTTATGAGAGTTGTAGGAATTATTCAGGCCCGTATGGGTTCGACCCGACTTTCGGGCAAAATGATGAAGTTGGTTGATGGAATACCATTGATCGAGAGAGTGCTGATGCGTCTGTCTGAGGCCAGTTTACTTGATCGGATTATCGTGGCAACCTCGACCAATCCTGTTAATCAGCCTCTAGTCGACCATGTTAAGGGGCTCGGGTATGAAGTTTTCGAAGGAAGTGAGTCCGATGTTTTGGATAGATATTTTCAAGCTGCGAAACGGCATGAGGCGGACACCATTGTTCGGGTGACGGGCGATTGTCCGCTCGTAGATCCTGTTCTGGTGGATGAAATTATCCAGGTATTCCTAAAAGGCGACTTCGACTATGTTAGTAACGTCGAGTTGGATCGACACACCTATCCGGATGGATTGGACTGTGAGGTCTTCTCTTTCGGGACTCTGGAGCGGGCGGCTGCTGAGGCCAGCGATCCCTCGCACCGCGAGCACGTAACAACTTACATCCTCGATTCGGAAGCATTTAAACGGCGCGCTGTTCTCAGCGAGAATGATTGTTCAGACCAGCGATGGACGGTAGATGAAGCAGAGGATCTGGCATTAGTATCGTCGATTTACAGTCATTTTTCTCCCCGCACAGATTTCCGCTGGACCGAAATTATGGATTTGCGAAAGACGGAACCTCAACTTTTCGAGGTGAATAGTCAAATTCGCCGCAACGAGGGGCTCAACTGCTCGGGGCAAAAGTTATGGCAGCGTGCAAAAAGGGTTATCCCGGGTGGCAATATGTTACTTTCAAAGAGACCCGAGATGTTTCTGCCGGATCAATGGCCTGTTTATTTCAGTAAGGCTAAAGGATGCAAAGTCTGGGATCTCGATGGAAGAGAGTACATCGACATGTCCATCATGGGTATCGGGACAAACACCCTCGGGTATGGCCATCCAGAAGTGGACGAGGCAGTGCTGAATGTGGTTTCCGCCGGGAACATGTCTACTCTCAATTGTCCGGAGGAAGTGCAGCTTGCGGAAAGGCTCGTTGAGCTTCATCCGTGGGCCGATATGGTGCGCTTTGCTCGATCAGGAGGGGAAGCGAATTCAATTGCGATCCGAATTGCGAGAGCTTCGACAGGGAAGGATAAGGTCGCCATCTGCGGGTATCACGGGTGGCATGACTGGTATCTGTCTGCCAACCTTGCAAATGATAAAAGTCTCGACGGGCATCTGCTACCAGGATTGGAGCCAAACGGGGTACCTAAACATTTAAGAGGGACTGTATTTCCATTCAACTACAACAACTTTGCAGAGTTGGAATCCATAGTTACCAATCATGATGTTGGTGTAATCAAGATGGAGGTTCTGCGTAGCCAGCCGCCTGAGGATCAGTTTCTCGAAAGAGTTCGTCAACTTGCAACCGACCGTGGGATCGTTCTTATTTTTGACGAATGCACATCCGGCTTCCGCGAGACTTTCGGGGGGATTCACAAGAAATTCGATGTCGAGCCGGACATGGCCATGTTTGGAAAAGCGCTGGGAAATGGATATGCAATCACCGCGGTGATCGGGCGTCGCAAGGTCATGGAGGCTGCCCAATCGACTTTCATTAGCAGTACTTTCTGGACAGAGCGGATCGGACCGGCCGCGGCGCTGGCAACTCTGGATGTTATGGAGAAAGAGAGGTCCTGGGAGACTATCACCGAGAGAGGTCTCCTAATACGCAAAGGGTGGCAGGATCTTGCAGATAAATATCAGATTTCAATCAATCACTGGGGTCTTCCGGCGCTTACTGGATTCTCTTTTACTCACGAGAACGCTCTGGCTTTCCAGACCTTGTTGACTCAGGAGATGCTTGCGAAAGGGTATCTCGCTCGGAACGGAGTATATGTTTGTACTGATCACACCCCGGAGGTAATTGAGCAGTTCTTTATCGTTCTCGATCCTATCTTTGCCTTGATCAAGGAGTGTGAAGATGGACGCGATGTTAAGAGCTTGCTGAAAGGGCCGGTGTGCCACGATGGATTCAAAAGATTGAATTAACCCTGAATGAATTTTGTCTTTCGAGTAGATGCCTCCGATAAAGTGGGAGCGGGACATTTCATGCGCTGCCTCACGTTGGCGATAGCCCTGAAGGAAAACGGAGCCCAGGTTCAATTTTTGAGTCGAGAATTGCCGGAGCATTTTCACGACACATTGAAAAGAGAGGGAATTAAATTCCGAGGTCTTGGAGAAGGACGGGGGGAGAGACGATTTGAGCTAGGGCAAATTGAGGATGCCCGTGAAACGCGCGAAGCAATGGATTCCAGATATTGGGACTGGATAGTAGTCGATCACTACGCGCTTGATAACCGTTGGGAATCAGCGGTGAGGCAGGAAGGAGTTCGCATCATGGTCCTCGATGATCTGGCATCTCGAACACATGATTGTGACATTTTGCTCGATCCGACCTATGGAGAAACCGACGAACGATACCGACGCCTGGTTTCCGCCGACTGCCGTTGTTTGTGTGGAAGTAAATATGCCCTGTTGCGTCCGCAGTTTCAGTCTCATCGTCAATCAGAGGATCGAATGCTTCCCTCCGGAGAAACGGCAAAGGTCCACTGCTTTTTTGGGAGCGTTGACGTGGGGAATTTCACGTTCCGGTTCTGTAATTTGTTGCTCGGGGCGTTCCCCGAAATCGAGGTTAGGGCAATGGTTGGAGCGGATTTTGGACACGGTGATTCGTTGCAACAGCTTGGCAGGAATTTTGGAAGCCGATTTCACTGGCAGGCGGGTTCACCGGATATGGCTGGTTCAATGATGAAGTGCGATGTCGCGCTTGGGGCACCGGGCGGAACAACATGGGAGCGGGCTTGCATGGGACTTCCTTCCGCCTACCTTGCGATTGCTGATAACCAGGTTAGCATTTTGAAGCATCTGGAGGCGAAGGGACTGTGCGAATACATTGGTATTGCTGATCAGATCGACGACGACACTTTCGTGAAAAAGATGCGAGATTTCCTTTCGGACGCGGCTTCACTGCGATCAATTCGAGAAGTCGGTATGAAAGCCGTCGACGGACAAGGAGCCCGACGGGCAGTGGAGGCAATCCACACGGTCAAATGAAGATTCCTGCAGCAACTCCCCTCCTCAACGCGAACGGATTCGAACTGATTCCGTACTGTCTGGATCACGATACCCAAACAGTGCTTTGGCTGAATGATCCTAGGATGCAAAGCAGTTTTGGATTGTCCCGCAAAGTTACAGTGCCATCACACCGCACCTGGATTGATTCCAACGAAGAGGTAATGATCTGGGCAATTACGGAAGGACAGACCCATCTGGGAAACATCCTCCTCCATCTGGAATTGAATCGCGGATCTGCCTACCTTCAGGTTTATCTCGGAGAGGTCTCTTCACGAAGCCGAGGGGTCGGTGGGCGGGTGATGGAATGTGTTCTTGATTTTGCATTTAAGAAATTGGAACTGCACCGGATCTGGTTGCACACACTTCCCGGCAATGAGGCGGCTGAGGCGCTCTACACCAAAGTTGGCTTTGTTCGGGAAGGAATCGAGCGTGACGGGTTGTTGCGTGACGGAGAATTTTCGGATCAGTATCGCTGGTCTTTACTCGCCGACGAGTGGGGAAATCGTGTTAACAGGGATTCAAAATGACTGGGGCAATCATGCAGCCGACATTCTTTCCCTGGGCGGGCTATTTCAATCTCATCAGCAGTGCTGATAGATTTGTGTTTCTCGATGACGTCCAACTTGAGAAGCAATCCTGGCAAACCCGTAATCGTATTCTGCTTCACGGAAACCCTTCGTGGATCACGGTCCCTGTTGTGCATCAGAAATTGGAGCAGACAATTGGTGGGGTGGAGGTGAGTGACAGGCACAACTGGCGTTCGAAATTGATGCGTACCCTTTCGCAGGGATATGCTCGTCATCCCCATAGGGGGGAGATCCTAGAGGTTGCGGGAATCGTGGAAAGTCTGGAGACCTCGTTGCTGGCGGATATCAACATGGCAATCATACAGGCCATTTCCGAAAAACTCGGAATTCGTACCAGCTTCTCAAGATCAAGTGAGCTCAAACTCGGGGGTGAGCGAAGTGATCGGTTGATTGGAATCTGTGAGCACTTTGAATGTGAAAATTACCTGTCGTCAGTCGGTTCTTCCGAATATTTGGCCGAAGATCACTTCGCTGAAAAAACGTCGATTCATCTGAAATTTCAGAAGTACGATCCCGTTCCCTATTCCCAGCCGAAAGCGGAAGAATTCGTGAGCCATCTCTCGATTCTGGATGTGGTGGCTTGTCTTGGTTGGGAAAATGCTTCCCAGTATGTGAGGGGCGAGTACGAAGAGTAGAGAGTATCGTAGAAAACTTGATAGCTAAGATGAAAATTGGTGACAGACAGATTGGGCAAACGCATCCTCCATTCGTGATTGCAGAGATGTCAGGCAATCACAACAATTCTCTTGAGCGTGCACTTGAAATTGTGGAGGCAGCGGCAAAGGCGGGGGCTCATGCTCTTAAGGTTCAGACATTCACTCCGGAGACTATGACGCTGGATCTCGATGAGAGGGAGTTTCATATCAGTGATTCGAAGAGTCTCTGGGCGGGCGAATCCCTCTACAATTTGTATGCCAAAGCAAGTACTCCATGGGACTGGCACAGGCCAATTTTTGATAGGGCGAAGGAGTTGGGGATTATTCCTTTCAGTTCCCCCTTTGATGGAACCGCAGTTGACTTCCTCGAGGAGTTGCAGGTTCCCTGTTACAAGATCGCGTCACCGGAAAACACGGATATTGCCTTGATTCGCAGAGTGGCCGCAACCGGGAAGCCCATCATCATTTCTACGGGTATGGCGACTTCGTCGGAGTTAGAAGAAAGTGTTGAGGCGGCCCGCGATAGTGGGTGCAGGGACTTGATTGTTTTGAAATGCACAAGCACTTATCCCGCAGAAGCGTCCGATACAAATTTGCGCACGATTCCCGATATGAGGGAGAGGTTCAATTGCGAGGTTGGACTGTCCGATCACACAATGGGAATAGGCGTGGCGGTTGCCGCCGTTGCGTTGGGGGCCACAGTCATTGAAAAGCATTTTACCCTGAATCGAGCCGACGGTGGGATCGATAGCACTTTCTCAATGGAGCCCGAAGAAATGTCGCGGCTTGTCGTGGAATCTCACCAGGCCTGGTTGGCACTCGGGGAGGTTGCCTACGGACCGACCGCGGCCGAGATTCCGTCTCTGAGGTACAGGCGATCACTATACGTCGTTGAGAGCATGAAAAAAGGGGACGTGTTCACACCCGAAAACGTAAGGGCTATACGGCCTGGATTGGGACTGCCACCAAAATTTCTTGACCTTATTCTCGGGAAACATGCTACGCAGGATATTCCACGAGGCATTGGGCTCGCTCATAATATGATTGCTTTGGAAGGTGCCCCCATTCCCGATTGACTGTGAGGTCGTCAATATCTCGATAGGTTCGCTGCGCGGCAGTGATCACGGAAAACAAGTAGTGCAAACTTGAATATATTCCCGCTCAGAGATAAATCCGTCGGATCGCGGTTTCTGGCACCACGTTCAAATCACAATGCAATGGAGAACACATATATGGAACCAGAGGTTTCCGATCTTAATAAGCCTGTGATGACTGCGAAAATTGAAAGACCCATCTACCTCAGCGGGGCGACAGTGTTTCTGCGGGATCTAAATGCGGAAGATGTCAGCCAAGATTATGTAAATTGGATGAACGACCCCGAGGTAATGAAGTGTACAGAGAGTCGCTTTGTGACTCACGATCTCGATTCCATTAAAAATTTTGTCAGATTGCACGAAAGAAGTGAAAACAGTGTTCTTCTGGGAATCTTTTCTCAAGACAACCGGTTGCATTTGGGAAATATCAAATTGGGCCCGATTCAATGGCAACATGGATTGGGCGATATAGGGTTGATTGTGGGACGAAAGTCGTTCTGGGGCAGGGGGATCGCGAGTGAGGCAATACCCTTACTTTGCGATTACGCATTTTCTTCGCTCAAACTCCATAAACTCACCGCTAATTGCTACGCTTCGAATAAAGGTTCGGCTAAGGCCTTTCTGAAGGCCGGGTTCGATCAGGAGGGCATGCGCCTCCTCCATGTAAAGGGCGAATCCGGGTGGGAGGACGTCCTTGAATTTGGGAGGATCAATCAACAAGGAATTGGAAATATAAATCAATGAGTTCTGTAATTGCGATTATTGAAGCACGCATGACGAGTAGTCGCCTGCCTGGTAAGGTGTTAATGCCTGCGGGGGGGAAGCCACTTCTACAAATTCTGATCGAACGGCTTTCTCGGGCCGATTCATTGGATGGAATTGTTGTTGCGACGACCATCAATGACGATGACGAACCAATCGCGGCCCTATGTGAACGCATGGGGGTGGGTTGCTTCCGAGGAAGTGAAGATAATGTGCTTGAGCGCGTCTGCGGGGCGGCCACCAAGTTCAACGCAGACGTCATCGTTGAGATTACGGGGGACTGCCCACTCGTTGACCCATGGCAAGTGGACCAAGCGGTTAAAGTCTTCAGCGATGGTTACCCGGATACTTTGTATGTCTCCAATGGTTTCCCTGCCGGGAATTCCCCTATGGGAATGAGCGTTCAGGTGTTTAAAACGCGAGAGCTGCTTGATGTCCTCGACACCGATCCGGATGAATTGGAACGCGAACATGTTTCCTGTCGTTTCTACAGCGAGGAAGGTGCCGATCGTTACCGTCCGAGGCATATCAGCTACGCGCCGCCAATGAATCGACCCGACATTTGGGTGACACTTGACTATGTTGAAGATTACGAACTCATAAAAGCTCTTTATGAAGATGTTAGTATAGGCAACGCGAATTTCGGGATCAGGGAAGTTATCGAATGGGTGGACCTCCATCCTGATCAGCACAATCGCAGTCGAAAGAAGAGAGGTTTGTAGCGCGCATGATACCGGTAGCAATTATAGGGGCGGGAAAAATCGCTCAAGGGTTTGACAACCCTATGGACGACATTGTGTTGACACATGTCAAAGCTTATCAACGACATGGTGGGTTTGAGGTAGTCGCTGTCTGCGACAGTGACGCAGAGTTAGCAATCAGGACTGCGGAAAAGTGGGGGATACGGCACGCTGTGAGTCAGGTGGAGGAATTGCGAGATCTGCACCCCGCGGTTGTGTCGATCTGCACGCCGGATGAGACACACGAGGACATGCTTGCCTCTTGCCTCGATCTCCCCTTAAAACTCGTGTTTTGTGAAAAGCCGATCGGTCTTGATCACAAGCGATCTAACGAGCTCGTCCGAAAGTTCCAACAGGCAAATATTGGATTGATGGTGAACTATTCACGGAGGTGGTCGGACCCAGTTCGAGAATGCCGCAAGATCATTGATGATGGGGGCTACGGAAAAATTTGTAGTATTAGCGGCCGCTATTGCAGAGGATGGTTCCACAACGGAAGCCATATCGTTGATCTGATATGTTCCCTCTTCAATCCCTCTACAGTAGGCGGGGGGCTGCTACGAAAAGACAATATTGGAAAGGGAGATTTTCATCTAACGGGCTCCGCAGTTTTAACCCATGAAAGGGATCCGTTTCCCTTCTTTTTCGAGTGCATGAGTGGCGATCAGGTATCGCACTTTGAGTTGAAATTGTTGTTCGAAAGGGGATCTTTCTGGATTGGTGAACGAAACGGGACGGTTTGGCAGAAATCCGGTATTATTGAGAACGCCCTGTACCCCGGTTTCTACGAATTGGAGGAGGGCGCAACCGTGGATGCGGACCCATCAGATTTAATGAGTCGCGCAATCGACAATATCTATCGCTTTCTGGACCGCGGGGAGACATTACGCTCCAATGGGGTAACCGCTCTGGAAACTTTAAACTTGTGCGAAGCGATCTGTTCGCTTCCTGAAATCGTAGACAATTCTATATGGCAAAGCTAGCAATAAACGGCGGAAAGCCGGTTCGGGAAAAACTTTTTCCTGCTTACAATACAATCACGTCTGCGGAGAAGCAGGCTGCGATCGAAGTGTTGGACTCCGGCAACATGTCACAGTTCCTTGGATGTTGGCACCCCGACTTTTTCGGTGGGCCCAAAGTCCAGGAATTCGAACAGAAGTGGGGCGACATGTTCAATGCTAAACATGTCGTGAGTGTCAACTCCAATACGAGCGGGCTTTTCGCCGCTTTAGGGGCTGCCGGAGTGGGGCCGGGCGACGAAGTAATCGTATCTCCTTACAGTATGAGCGCGTCGGCTATTGCTCCAATTGTCTATGGAGCCGTCCCTGTCTTTGCCGATATTCAGGATGATATTTTTTCGTTGGACCCAAAAAGCATTGAGGAGCGAATCACTCCGAAGACGAAAGCCATCCTCGTCGTCCATTTATTTGGACACGCTGCCGATATGGATCCCATCATGGCCGTGGCCCGGAAACACAATCTCGTCGTCATTGAGGATTGTGCGCAGGTCCCTCTGGGAACCTACAAGAACAAAATGCTGGGAACGATCGGGGACATGGGAGTCTTCTCGCTGAATTACCACAAGCATATGCACACAGGTGAAGGCGGAATGATCACGACGAATTCCGACCATTACGCGGAGCGGCTTCAGTTGATCCGAAACCACGGGGAAATCGCAGCTGTCCCGAAAGGAGTCAGTGACCTTACGAATCTGTGGGGTTTCAACTATCGACTCACCGAAATTCAAGCAGCCATCGGAATTACACAGCTCGAACGACTCGACGCCTACATAGAAGAGAGGATTCAGAATTGTGATTACCTGGCCAGGAAAATCGAGGTGCTTCCCGGGTTAATCCCTCCGGTTTCCTATCCGGACTGCCGACACGTCTATTATGTGCAGGCGATCAAGTTCCAGGAAGACGTGGTGGGATGCTCAATGCATCGTTTCGTGGAGGCGGTTGCTGCGGAACTTCCGACTTCCGAGCTTCGGGAAAGCATTGGGAAACTGATTGGAGCCGGGTATGCGAAGCCCCTTTATCTTCAGCCAATTTATCAGAAGCGAGTTGGAACGCTGTGCTCTTTTAATTGTCCCCGATACGATGGCCAAGTCAGCTATGCAGAGGGGCTTTGTCCAGTAACGGAGAGAATGCATTTCAGTGAACTCTTTACGCACGAATATATGCGCCCTCCGATGACTCACGATGACCTAGACGATGTGGTCGATGCCTTTGAAAAGGTTATGGAGAATGTAGGGGAACTTAAATGATCACGGCGGGAACAATTGTTGGCGTTGCCCATGACCCCGGCGGAGCGAGAGCGATTCTGCCCGTCCTCGATTTGCTGCGGAAGCGGAATTTTCGGGTCTTGGCAGTTGTTTCCGGGCCGGCCGTGGAAATTGCTGAGAGAGAATTTGTCGATATTCAACTCGAGTGTATCGAAGACAGCGCGGCTCTTGTTTGGTGTTTGGATAAGTTGGCGCAGTGCGATTGCTCTGCAATGATCAGTGCTGCTGGCGCTAACAATGAGATCGAACATACGATGCGACTTTCCGCGCGGAAATTGGGAATTCCCATTGTCGGAGTCCTTGACTGGTGGTGGAGGTATCGAGATCGGTTTCAGCGGACCTTACCTGAAGGTATTGTTGAAACATCATTTCCAGATTGGATTTGTGCGATTGATGATATTTCACGCGAAGGCCTCATTCAGGACGGGTTTTCGCCCTCGCAAATTGTCGTCACGGGTGCGGTAAATCTGGAGTCCAGTTTGGAGCGGCTGCGACGGTATTCTCCGCAGGCCGCAGCGATCAGAACGGAAATAGGTTTGCGACCAGGCGAGCGTTGTTCAGTCTTCTTCTCAGAACCCTACATCAGAGCCTCCGATGGGCAGCCTTGGGGCGGGAAGGATGGGTATTTTACGCCGGATGGCACAAGCACATCCGGATACACTGCTCATGGGATTCTTAAAGAAACAATCGCGGCTTTGGCATCCCGAAAGCCGCCTCACGAGGAATTAGTTCTATGCGTCAAACCTCATCCAATGGAGCATGTTCCTTCGTTGAGTGCGATCATTGGTGAGTCTGATGTGCCGGGAATCAGGGTGATCCTGGTCGACCAGTTGGATCCCGTCAAACTCTGTGCAGTAGGAGAAATCTTTTTCGGCATGGTAAGCATAATATTACTTGAGGCGGCCCTAAGTGGTAAACCCGTCTTCAGCGTCTTGATCGGGCATAAATCAAATTCCCCGAATCCGTCCGACTACCTGAGATTCGCCCAACAGGCTTATGATCGGGCTACGCTCGAAACGGGGATTGAGAAATGGTTCACTGGACAATTGCCTCAGTTTTCTTCAATGGATACCATTCCGATCGCGGGCGCCACGCAAAATATTGTGGATATAGTAAAGGAATGCCTTTCCACTGGCAGGCCTAAAGACGTTTCTCTATAAGTAGATCGCGTCTATCATGCTTGGCTGATTATTTTGAAGATCAAAGATCGCTCGGTTGGTCGAACTACTAAACCTTAAAAATACCCAAACGTTTTGAGGATTGAAATACAATCGTTTTGCCCTTGATCGACTATCATGAAAGCCTATTTTTTAAAGTCCGAGAATGTGGGGTTGCGGAGCCTGGAAATGGAGGACGCTGCGCCCCCGTATATTGACTGGCTAAACGATAGTGAAGTTTGTCACGGTAATCATCATCATCGGTGGCCCTACACAACTGAGCAGGCAAAACTATTTATTGAGGAGGCTTGCAGTAATCGGAGCAGTGTTGTTCTTGCCATTGAAGTTTTGGAAAGCGCAGAACACATTGGCAATATCGCATTGCAGAACATCAATTCGATTCATCGATCTGCTGAATTGTCCATTTTGATCGGCAGTAGGGCCTCTTGGGGTAAGGGTTACGGCAGAGAAGCGGCATCAGTTCTTGTTAAACACGGGTTTGAAGAACTGAACCTTAATCGGATTGAATGCGGTACGCCTTCCTATAATCAAGGCATGATCAAGTTGGCCCTTGCCTTGGGGATGACTGAAGAGGGACGAAAGCGAAATGCCTTTTTTAAGAATGGCTCGTATCATGACATTGTTTCGTTTTCACTATTGGCGAACGAATTCAAAGTCTGATCAGTCACTCCGTCGAAAAAATCACGAAAGCTTAGCGATAAGCACTTTTGGTGAGCCCTAAACAATTTCAGGATGATAGCGATCATCTCATTTTCTTCCCATCCCCACAAAGATTGTTGCAAATTAAATGAAAATCGTTAAGCGAATTTTAGGTGGGAGCCGACAAATAAAGGAATACTTTTTGTCCTGGACGTTCATGCGCCACAATCGGGGCGTTTTCCAGGGCCTCAAAGGTTCTGCTCATGAGCGACCGGTCGTGTTAATGGAGTTTATCCCGATGTCGTCCGCCCACATTGCCTGCAGTTATCTGGGAAACCTTTTGGCTAAAAAGGAAAAGGCGGAAATGAAAGTCTATGTTCCGAGGGTCCTTTTATGTTTTCTCGAAACTCAAATATTCAGAATTCGAAGACTGATTGGAATAAACGGGGGGCGTGTCTACAAATCGTTCGGTGTTTCTGAGATATTTGGAATTATCCCTTCGAATGCACAAAAGGAGAGGGCGCAGGAGGTCTTCAAACAGTTACTTGGAGATCTGAAAAACAAAAGAGATGTTGAGGCGCTGACGATCAATGGGGTGTGGGTAGGCGACCTTATCTATGACTCGTTTTTGAGGAGTCATTTTCGGCCGACGATTGACATCGAGTCGAGAGAGTTTCAGAACTTTCTCGAGTCCTCAATCAAGATGTTCGTTTTCTGGGAGGATTATTTTGCCTCCCACGATGTGAGAGCGGTTATTGTCAGTCACTGCGTCTATGATCTGGCGATGCCGTTACGAATCGCGGTTCAAAATGACATCGCGGCTTATCAGGCTAGCGCATCTCATATTTATCGCCTTCGAAAGGGCAGGCTTTTCGCCTATGACGAGTTTTTGGATTACCATGAGGATTTCAGTTTGCTACCCTCGAGTGTTCAAAAATTCGGCCTCGCCGATGCCGGAGGCAGGATTAAGAGACGGTTGGAAGGTGAGGTTGGCGTGGATATGGCGTATTCCTCGAAGTCAGCCTTTGGGGCTTCCATGGAACAACGGCTGGTTTTGGAATCTCCGAGGAAGAAACTTCTCATCGCGACCCATTGTTTTTTTGATAGCCCTCACAGCTATGGAAACAACCTTTTCCCGGATTTTTATGAGTGGTTGGAGTTTCTCGGTAAAATCAGTGAAACAACCGACTATGATTGGTATATCAAAACGCATCCGGATTATCGCCCGGGAACGATGGAGATTGTTCTGGATTTTGTAGCACGCTATCCAAAGCTAACTTTGTTGCCTTCCGATGCCTCCCACCATCAAATCATTTCTGAAGGGATTGATGTTGCGCTAACTGTTTATGGTACGATCGGCTTTGAATATGCTTCAATGGGAATTCCGGTGATCAATGCGTCGCTAAAGAATCCCCATATTGCGTATAACTTTAATCTTCATCCCGTTGATGTGGAAGACTATCGTAAAATGTTAACTCATCTGGACGAGCTTGGTCTGGAGATCAAGAACGAGGAAGTGTGCGAATTTTATTACATGCGGCATCTTCATTATTCGTGGGATCTGTTCTTTGCCTCGTATACCGGTACGCTTGAAGAGCTCGGAGGAAGTAAGGGGCTTTTAAGCTCTGATGTTTATCGACTGTGGCTTCGTGAATGGACCTTAGAAAAACATCAATCAATTTGTGAAAATTTTGAGGAGTTTATCGAGTCTGGAAAGTTTCGGATGACTTGATGTGAATACTTCTTTGGAATTGGTGAGAGCTTGATAGTGAGAAGTTTTCCAATTTCGAGGAATAAACTGAACGAAAACCGACGAGAATATATCTTTAATGAAAGCAGTAATACTTGCAGGTGGATTAGGAACGCGTCTTAGCGAAGAGACTCATCTGAAGCCTAAGCCTATGGTCGAGATTGGAGGAATGCCGATATTGTGGCATATCATGAAAATCTATTCTGCCCATGGGATTAACGAATTCATTATTTGCGCCGGTTACAAGGGCTACCTTATCAAAGAATATTTCGCGAACTACTTTATCCACATGTCTGATGTGACATTTGATATGCGTTCAAACGAAATGGAAGTCCATCATAAGAAGGCTGAGCCGTGGAAAGTTACGGTTGTTGATACGGGCGAAAAGACCTTGACCGGGGGGCGACTGAAGCGAGTCGCCGATTATATCGGAGACGAGGCCTTTTGTTTCACGTATGGCGATGGCGTTGCTGACGTTGATATCAAAGAATTAGTTAATTTTCATCGTTCCCATGGCAAGCTGGCTACCTTAACGGCAGTACAACCTCCGGGGCGCTACGGGGCGATTGAGAAATCGGGTAACCAAGTGACTCGATTTATGGAAAAGCCCAAAGGAGATGGAGGGTTGATCAACGGTGGATTCTTCGTTATTTCTCCCGAATGCCTCGATCGGATTGAAGGCGATCAGTCCAGCTGGGAATCGACCCCTCTCTCGTCACTGGCAGAAGATGGCGAAATGATGGCGTTTGAGCATAAGGGGTTCTGGCAACCCATGGATACTCTTCGCGATAAAATTCACCTTGAGGACCTGTGGGAGTCTGGAAACGCGCCTTGGAAACTTTGGTGAAGAACAGAGGTTCTTTTGTATGACTCAATTCGACTCAGTTTATCGTGGTAAGCGCGTCCTCGTGACCGGCCACACCGGTTTCAAGGGTTCCTGGCTGACCCTGTGGCTTTCGCAGGTGGGCGGCGAAGTGACCGGACTTGCTCTCGATCCGAAGCCGGAAGCGGAAAAATTGTTCAACATCGTTTGTCCTCGTCTCACCGCAGACCATCGCCTCGACATCTGCGACGCAGCTGGTGTTGCTGAAGTGGTTCGTTCCTGCCGGCCGGATTTTGTGTTTCACCTTGCCGCTCAGCCGCTTGTAATTGATTCTTATCGGGACCCACTCACCACCGTTTCGACCAATGTTTCGGGAACGGCGAATTTACTCAATGCCATTCGCGAAAACGCCCCGCAAGCTAACACGGTGATTGTCACGACAGACAAATGTTACGAAAATTGCGAATGGCCTTACGCCTATCGTGAAACCGATCACCTCGGAGGTCACGACATCTACGCCGCCAGCAAAGCTGCTGCTGAAATCATCACGGCCGCTTTTCGGCGCTCCTTTTTCGAAACGAGTGACGTTCCCGGAAAAGTCGCCACCGCTCGCGGGGGAAACGTCATTGGCGGAGGAGACTATGCCGACAATCGAATCGTCCCGGACATGGTGAAAGCGCTCGCAAAAAACGAGCCTGTTGGAGTTCGCAACCCTCACGCGACTCGTCCCTGGCAGCATGTCCTTGATTGCCTGTCTGGGTATTTGACGCTGGGTGCCTGGTTGAGTTCCGATCAAGCCGACCGCGAAAACACTTTGAAACGGGCATTTAATTTTGGGCCCACCTCCGATTGTGAACGTTCGGTTCATGATTTGGTGACGAAAACCCTTTGCCATTGGCCAGGTTCCTGGGAGGACCAATCAACTCCGGGCGCCGTTCACGAAGCGTCGCGCCTCAGTATTGCGATCGATCTCGCCGCCTCGATTTTGAAATGGAGCCCGTCGTGGGATTTTTCAACGACCGTTGAGCGAACCGTCGAATGGTATCGGGCAGAGTCGAACGGCAATAGCGATTCAGATTTGAGCGATTTGATGATCGCCCAAATCGAAGCCTTCAACGCTCAAAATAATCCAACAGGGGCTGATTCGTGAATTGCCGTAACAGTAAGCAGAATTTCTTCGCCCCAATAAACGCACTCATGATATCCATTAAAATCCATGTTTCATCCATGCTGAAATCTGAACCGCCCAGAGAATTCATGGATGGAAAAGGATGAAACATGGATTTCATAGACCGCCACTTTTCGATCGAGGCTCCGCCGGTATAGCGTCTGATCGTTTTTCACTTTTTTACCTTTTCACTTTTTTCTTTCTCTCCTTCCCGCATGATTTCATCTGTCATTCCTCAAGCCACCCCTGTTCGATCCTGCCTCTCCTGCGGCAGTGATCACTTGAATCCGGTTCTCGATCTCGGAACGCAGCCGCTTGCGAACAACCTTCTTTCCGAAGCGGACCTGACCAAACCTGAACCGATGTTCCCGCTCGGGATACAGGTTTGCAGCGATTGCTGGCTCATGCAATTGACCCAGCTCGTTCCGGCGGTTGATCTGTTTTCGGACTACCTTTATTTCAGCTCGTTTTCCGGGGCGATGTTGGAACACGCCCAGCTAGCGACCGAAAAATATCAACGGGAATTCGATCTTACTGCCGACAGCTTTGTTGTCGAAATCGCAAGCAACGATGGCTACCTCTTAAAGAACTTTGTGGCCGCACAGATTCCCTGTCTCGGCGTTGAGCCTGCTGCCAATGTGGCCAAGGTCGCCCGCGATGCCGGAGTCGAAACGGTGGAATGCTTTTTCGGGGCGGAATCAGCAGAGGAAATCCGGTCCGACTATCGTTCCGCTGATTTGATTCTCGGAAACAATGTTTTTGCTCACGCGCCTGACACCAACGACTTTGTCGCCGGCTCAAAAATCCTCCTCGCTCCCGAAGGACGGGTCGTATTCGAATTTCCCTACGCCCTGGATTTCCTCGAAAAATCGGAGTTTGACACCATTTATCACGAACACGTTTTCTACTTCAGTCTCACTGCTCTCGTTCCGCTCTTCGCGCGACATGGATTGACCGTCACCGACGTTGAGCGTCTTCCCATTCATGGCGGTTCTTTGCGATTGACCGCTCGTCATGCGGGAGTGCATCAGCCTTCAGACGCGGTAGCTCATTTACTTCAGGAAGAACGCGATGCCGGACTGACAGGGCTGCCACGATACCGAGAATTGGGAGAAACCGTCACTGCCATCAAAGAGGGATTGGTGGGCCTCCTCGCGGAATTAAAGAAAGACGGTAACTCGATCGGAGCCTACGGAGCGTCAGCCAAGGGCAGTACGCTGCTGAATTATTGTGGAATCGGAACGGAGACGCTCGATTTCGTTGCTGACCGCAGCAGCTACAAGCAGGGGAAATACAGCCCCGGGCAGCATCTCCCTATTCTGGAAGCGGAGGCGCTCGCGGCCAAACAGCCTAATTTCGCCCTGTTGCTTACTTGGAATTTCGCTGAAGAAATATTAAAACAGCAGAAAGCGTATCAGGAAAAAGGGGGGCGTTTTATCGTCCCGATTCCGACTCCCAGAATTTTGGATTAACCTGCTTATGGAATTTACTCCCGGAAAAATTCTTCCCGAAGTCATCCTCATCACGCTTGAACCTCGTGGCGATCACCGTGGATCATTCACCCGGACCTATTGTGAAACGGAATTTTGCAAGGCTGGCCTGCCGACTCACTGGGTGCAGTCCAACCACACCATCACCGAAAAAAAAGGCACGATCCGCGGAATGCACTGGCAGGCGGAACCTAAAGGAGAAGACAAATTAATCCGCTGTCTCTCAGGAATCGTTTTCGATGTCGCTGTTGATATTCGGCCCGGCTCTCCGAACTTCGGAAAGTGGGAAGCATTTGAACTTTCCGAAAAAAAGCCGACTGAACTATTTATCCCCCGGGGATTTGCCCACGGGTTTCAGTGCCTGACTGACAACTGCCACCTTTTTTACCAAATGACGGAATTCTACGAAGCTGATTTGGCGAGAGGGATGCGGTGGAATGATGTAGAAGTTGCCGTGAATTGGCCAATTGAATGCGTCGAGACATCAGAACGGGATAAATCAATGCCTCCGTTTTCGGGGGTCAAAACTGAACTTTAAAAAGCAAAATTATCTGACTAGAAAAACCACTAATATTTTATGGAATCAATACCTGTATTTAAACCTTTAATAGGTCCCAAGGAGATTGAAGCATCGACTAAGTCCCTCGAAATGGGATGGCTCGGAATGGGGAAGTCAGTAGGTGAATTTGAAACTGCTCTCCACAATTATCTTGAAGTTGGAGATCGACACGTCGTTGCTGTCGGCACTGGTCACGCGGCTCTCCACTTGGGGTTGCTTATCGCTGGGGTTGGACCGGGGGACGAAGTGATTACACCCTCGTTTAACAATATTGCTGATTTTCAAGCGATCCTTGCAACTGGAGCTTCGCCTGTTTTTTGTGATATATGTGAAGATTCATTATGCATTGATCTTAATAAAGCGGCTGAACTCGTGACTGATCGAACGAAAGCAATAATTGTCATGGATTACGATTGCGTGCTTTGCGATCACGACGCAGTCGAAAAGTTTTCGGAACGACATCAAGTTCGGGTTATTCATGATGCCGCTCACGCCTTTGGTTCTCGGTATAAAGGGAAGATGATTGGAAGTTTTTCCGATATATGTATGTTTAGTTTTGATCCGGTCAAGACGATTACTTGCATTGACGGTGGAGCACTCGTTGTAAAGACTGAAGCTGAAAAGGTAGCATTGCATGAAATGCGTCTCATTGGCATGGGGCAGCCCTCAGAAACGATGTACCAAAATAAACGAGCATGGACCTATGGGGTCACTCGACTCGGATTTCGATATCACATGGCTAACCTGCACGCTGCAATCGGAATCGCACAAATTGCAAGAATGCAGGAAATTAGCAAAACGAGGAGGGATTCCTGTCTTAGTTATAATCGCGCTTTAGAATCCTGTAGCGGAGTTAGAACGCCCAAAACTGATTTCAAAGACATCACTCCATTCCTCTATTACATCCGTGTTGATAAAGATCTGCGGGATGACCTTCGGGCATTTTTATCCGATAATGGAGTCGATACCGGAATCCATTGGCAGCCGGGGCACTGGTTCGATCTTTTTAAAGATTGCCGAAAAGGTAATCTTGATATCACGGAAGTGGTTGGTAGAGAGGTGTTGTCTCTTCCGCTCCATTCAGAAATGAATTCCGAAGATCTGTTAAGAGTCACTAGGACAATTAAGCAATTTTTTGACTCAAAAAAATGAATTCTGGAAAATCATTGATTGCTTCTTTAAAGGCAACGGCCTCAAGGTCAGGCTCGAACTTGAATCTGGTTGTTGGCTCGCCACCTGAAGCTTTGCTTCGCCCCGTTGGATGCGCTCTTGGAAAACAGGATAAGAAAGATGTCGCGGCATTGTCAGTGTGGCGTAACAAATTTTCAGACGCCTTTCTGACTGAATTTGAGGCGAATGAATCCAGAACCTCAAATTGGCTTAATAGCGTTGTGTTGACGGATCCCGGGAGAATTCTCTTTATGCTCGATGACTCAGCGGGAAATACTTTTGGTTACATGGGCCTTGCCTTTATCGATTGGGAAACGGGGCTTGGTGAAGCGGATGCTGTTGTTAGAGGGGGCAGCGCCAGAAAGGGGCTTATGAGTGAATGCCTAAAAGTGTTGTTGAACTGGGCACAAGGCCAGTTGGGCTTGAAGGATGTTTTCGTCAGGGTTCGGTCCGATAACTCAGCACTCGAATTCTATCGAAAATTTGGATTTGAGGAACAAGAACGGACGCCACTCGAATTAACTGAAAATAATGGTGAAAAAAATTGGAAGGAAACGCCGGGCTTCCTCGGGGCTGAGGTATCCCTAGTCCATATGAAGCTTAAGAATGAACCAACAAAATGATTACAATTGATAAAGAAAAAGGAGAGGTATCTGAAGAGATTGATGGGATTACAACGACGTACCCAATAGGATCACCGGAAGCATTCCAGATTATTTCTTCCGCTTGGCTGCGTAGCGGTTGGGACGCTAAATATGTTTATACATTTTCATGGATGGGCCGTCCAATTATTCAGCTCCCTGAGGATATGGTGCGAACTCAGGAGGTTATATATAGAATTAAACCCGACGTTCTCATTGAGACTGGCGTAGCGCACGGGGGGTCTTTGATATTCTATGCATCTTTGTTCAAAGCAATGGGGAAAGGGCGCGTGATCGGGATCGATATCGAAATTCGCCCTAAGAACCGTAAAGCAATCGAAAGTCACCCAATGTTCGATTTGATCACGCTAGTAGAAGGAAGCTCAGTTGCGCCGGAAATTGTGAGTGATGTACACGAGATGGTGTCCCCATCTGAAACTGTGCTAGTTATACTCGACTCAAACCATTCTCGACAACACGTCTACGATGAACTCTGCGCATACTCGGATCTCGTGTCCGTTGGCTCATACATCGTTGCGACCGATGGCATTATGAAAGACCTTCCGGGTGCCCCCAGGACTGAGGATGATTGGAATGTAAATAATCCCTATCAAGCTGCGAAGCAATTTGCGGAGGAGCGTGATAATTTTATTTGCGAACAACCTGAATGGGATTTTGATGAAAGTGAATCTCTTCGAGAGAACGTGACTTACTGGCCGGGGGCGTGGCTGAAGAGATTGTCGTAAATACTGAAGATTTAACATTCAAAGCTGTTTGTTGGATCGGGGAGCGAGTCGTAAATAAATTTAATGCAAAGAAAACCAAGAAAAGACGGGTTAGCGGCCATTTCTATTGGGATGCCTGTGTACAATGGTGGTGAAAGTTTAGTTCATGCAGTCGAGTCGATTTTGAATCAAACTTTGGATGATTTTGAATTAATTATTTCGGATAACGGATCCACTGATTCCACTTTCGAAATCTGCGAGAAATTTGCAAAACGTGATTCTCGAATCAAACTATTTCGACAAACGGAAAATATTGGTCCTGTAAATAATTTCCTGTTCGTCTTTAAAGAGGCTCAATCTGATTTCTTTTGTTGGGCTGCTGCAGACGATCTTCGATCACCTGATTTCTTGGAAGTAAACTATCGTTTTCTATCTGAAAATTCTGATTATGTGGCTTCTTGTTCGCCTAATTGTTTCATTGGCGACGAAGTGAATCTAACAAAATTTGAGATTGTAAATAATAGACTGGAAGATAGGGTAGTCTGTTTTCTGGAAAACGGCTGGAATTCCCATGGGGTATTTTATTCTTTATTTCGAAGAGAAGCGTTGAATGATAGTAAAGATCTTGGTTCGTTGTTTTTTGCTTCGGATTGGTATGTCGATTTGTGCCTGCTTTCCCACGGCAAATTCAATCGCTCAAAAGCGGGAGTGCTAGCTTTAGGGCGCGGTTGCAGCATGGAGCCTGACTTCGTCTCAGGAATTAGGTCAAACTTTATTGAGTATTTCATCCCGTTTCGCGAACTTTGGAAAGCTATTCGTCCAATGGCTACCGCATTGCCGATCGCGTCGCGAACTCGGATCTTCTTCATTTTCTGTTCTCTCAACTTCAGTGTGTTTCGCGGTAATCTCGTTTATTCTTTGAAGCGGATAGGGCTTAAACACTAGTCATCAGGATGAGGAGATTAATAATAAAAATCGTTTTATACGTCAGGCAGCTTTTGGATTACCATGATCGGGTCATCAAAATTCAGGAAGCGCTGGGGAGAATCGAGGCAAGACAACTAAAGTCTTCTGATTGTCGTGATTTGGCCGAATCTGAGTTCCGAACATTTTCCCAGTGGGGCGAAGATGGTATCATTCAGGCGCTGCTGTCGTTGGTTTCAATTGAACGGGAGGTTTTTATTGAGTTTGGCGTGTCGGATTTCAAGGAATCGAACTGTCGGTTCCTGCTTGTAAATGATAATTGGTGTGGATTGGTGATTGATGGGGATCAACAAAATATTGATGAAATCAAGAGTGACCCAATCTATTGGCAGCATAATTTGAAAGCTGAGTGCAGATTCATTGAAAGAGGAAATATTGAAGGCATCTTTAAGGGGTGCGGTGTCCAGGGGCCAATTGGTCTGCTTTCAATCGATATCGATGGCAATGATTATTGGGTGTGGGAGACCATCGAGTCAGTTGACCCTGTCGTGGTGGTAGTGGAATACAACGCTGTCTTCGGTGATCAGCATGCGATCACAGTCCCCTACAGTGACGGTTTTCAAAGGGCGTCGAAACATCACTCGTGTTTATATTTTGGCGCCTCGATTCGGGCGTTGATCCAGCTCGCGGGTAAAAAGGGCTACTCTTTCGTTGGAACCTGCACGAATGGATGTAATGCCTTCTTTGTTAGGAGTGATCAGGCAGATAAAGTATCCTCTAAGATAGATGGCGTCTGGGCCTATCCATCAAAGGTGCGCGAGAGCCGAAATGAAAACGGTGGACTTTCCTATGTCAGTGGGAGCGAAAGGGCAAAAGTGATTGAGGATTTGCCGTTAATCGATGTGGAAACGGGTGGTGAGGTAACTCTAAAAGAGTTGGGAGACCTCTATTCCGATGAATGGCGGAACGGTTCGAGGTCGAAATTATCGAGTTAGGCATCGAGGCTCCGAGAAAAGATTAATTGAATTTATTGTTTTGAAAGTAGCTTTTGACAGTGAAATTTTTGTTGCCCAGAAATATGGAGGTATTTCCAGATATGTTCACAGTCTTGCGGTGGAGTTGGAGCGAATCGACGCCGTCGAGTCGTTAATTGTAGCGCCGCTTCATCGAAACCGTTATCTGGCTGATAGTGCGGAGTTTTCTGCAGGAAAGGTTGTCTTGCCGGAGTTCACCGGTCTCCTGTCAGTGGTAGCAAACAGAGGGGCTAACTTCCTCGGGGAAATCGCTATGAAATGTGTGAGCCCTGACATTGTTCATAAAACTTACTTTGGTCCTTCACGCTATCGAACCGGGAAAGCAAATGTGCTAACCGTCTACGACATGGTCTATGAGAAATTCCCTCATTTTTTTGAAGATGGTGGCGATTTGGTGCGAAAGAAAAAAGAAGCCGTCGCAGGGGTCGATCACGTGATTTGCATTTCAGAACATACAAGAAACGATCTCGTCGAGTTGTGCGACGTGCCCAGGGAAAAGACATCCGTGGTATATCTGGGGGTGGACGAGGTTTTTCTTGAGGAGGTTCAGGAGAATACGATAGAAGTGGGATTTCCTTTTGTTCTATTTGTGGGCTCAAGAGGGAGTTACAAGAACTTTGAATTGCTGATCGATGCATTCAGTTCCTCAGCAAGACTAAAAAAAGATTTTGGAATTATATGTTTCGGTGGCGGGACGTTTACTGAAAAAGAAAAAAGGCTCGTTGCCCGGGCCGGTCTGAAGAGTGACAGAGTTCTGCAGATGAGCGGTCATGACAGTTGCCTGAAGGAGCTATACTCTCTCGCAGACGTTTTTGTTTACCCTTCGTTATATGAAGGGTTTGGAATGCCTCCGCTCGAAGCGATGAGTAGCGGATGCCCAGTTGTTTCCAGTAACACGAGTTCACTTCCTGAAGTGGTTGGTGATGCGGCCGAGATGGTTGATCCAGAGAGCTTCGAATCGATCAGACACGGATTGGAAGCTGTCTTGTACTGTGATCAGCGAAGAGTTGAACTTATTTCCAAGGGGAGGGTGAATGCTTCGAGGTTCTCGTGGAAGAACTGCGCACAGGATACGTATGAAATCTATAAACGCCTTTTGTCTGAATGAATAAACGTGCGCTAATCTGTGGTGTTACGGGGCAGGATGGAGCTTTGCTCGCCAAGCTGCTTCTGGGGAAAGGCTATGATGTGTGGGGAACCTCCCGTGATGCTGATGTTGCTGATTTGGAAAAGTTGTCTCGATGCAGCATTTCCGGAGAGGTGCCGGTTCTTTCGATGGTTCTAACCGATTTTCGTAATGTCCTGAATGTCTTAACAAAAGTGGAGCCGGACGAACTCTACCTATTGAACGGGCCCAGTTCCGTGGGGCTTTCATTTGATCAACCCGCAGAGACGATCGAAACAATTATTTCGGGAACATTGAACGTTCTTGAGGCGATGCGTATTTTAGGGAAGGCCACACGTGTGTATCACGCGAGTTCGAGCGAGTGTTTTGGAGATGTTCCGGATGATCCTGCTGACGAAACAACTCCGTTTCATCCCCGGAGTCCCTATGGAGTGGCCAAGGCTTCTGCTCATTGGCTGGTAGCCAATTATCGCGAGGCATATCAGTTGTATTGCTGTAATGGAATATTGTTTAATCATGAGTCTCCGCTTCGGCCGGCGCGATTTGTGACGCGCAAGATCGTTAGCGCCGCGTGCCGTATTCAGGCAGGTTCGAGTGAACGCCTTAACTTGGGGAGATTAGACGTGAGGCGTGATTGGGGGTGGGCTCCTGATTTTGTCGGAGCCATGCACAGGATGTTACAGATGGACACCCCTGAAGATTATGTGATCGCAACGGGAGTCGAACATACTCTGGAAGAGTTTGTCTCAGGTGTTTTTTCGTGTCTTGGAATGGATTATACAAATCATGTGGACGTCGACTCCCAATTTTTTCGACCGTCCGAAATTGCACGAAGCGTAGGTAATCCGGAAAAGGCAGCTAAAGATCTGGGTTGGACTGCCACGGTTCACTTCGATGAAATAATTTCACGACTCGTGGAAGCCGAGAAGAGTCGGGTAGTGTAGCGATTTCTTTCACGGAACTGAAATGGCTGAGTCTGGATTTAAAAAAAAAGTAGCTGTATTGGCACGTTATTCCCTCGGGGAATTCCAAGTGTTCCTGAGGACCTTTTTAAGATAGCTAAAACAGCAAATAGAATCTGCGATGGCTATTGCGATGTAGCAAAAAATAGTAATTTCGATTATCACAGTGACCAAAGACAGCGTAGCGACCCTCGACAGAATTTTCGCTTCTATCGATCGCGTGAAAACCAATGGTATCGAGTAGATCGGGAAGTGTCCTCTGAGTCGTTAAAATAGAGGTGCCGGTTGGTATGCCACGCGAGATCGTGGCAGTGATCAAACGAAACCACCACAAGGTTGAATCACGAGAAACTGAAAGCCGCCATTTAGCAAGACGGGGAACGCGAATCTGCCAAAATCCTCAATGCTCTTCTTTGAACAACAGTGGGCGAAGCGTTTTGGCAAATTATAGTTGATGAAGTCACCCAGCTTTGCGGTCTTCACTATGCACCCGACCAAGACAGTCCGCATCATCGATGCGGGCTCTGAAATAGGCCGCGTCTATCTCGGTGGAGAGAAAGAAATCATTCGTCGCCCGCGTCGTCGTCCCGATAGAAAAGGCGAGACGGCTCTCGACAGTTACGAGCCGGCATCCAGTCAGGCCAGTCTCTTCAAGAATATCGTCTGCTGAGGAAATTTCACAGAGAGGCATGGAGCGCGACCGCAAAGATTCCATCAGCGAGAGTTCGGTCTCTCGGATGTGGATCGAAAAAAGCCGGAAACAACTGGCGAAACTCCGCGAGCGGGCGATCGACGAGTCGGAGTCGCTCTGCCTCATGATCAAGGTTGTTGTAGTCGGCGGTGAGAACTGCGTAGTCGTTGGACTTAGGATCGAGGTGAATGGGCGCAAACAATTTCTCGACTTCGAGTCGGGAACCTCGGACAGCCTTAACAGGGTAACTCGGCTACTGCAACGACTCCCGAAACAAGTAGTCACCTCGGGTAGTGAAAATCCGATGCTGGTATGAGGGATGGCTTCAAGGCGATCCGAAGTGGCGTTCTCCGCTTTTCCGGCGGCCCTGCAACAGACCTGCATCATCCATCTTGAACGAAACATCGCAGACAAGTCGCGCCGGAGAGATTGATCGGAAAGTCAGAGGCTCTTCCGCTGCTTCCGTGAGGCTGAAGAGAGAGAAGACGAAAAAAAGCGTTCGAGAATCTACGGGATTTATGGCCGAACGCAGTGCCGGTGCAACTCTTACGCTAGGTGACAAGTGCGAGGAAGCCCAAGCAAAGTCAATCAGCTCAATCAGCCAGCAACACTCAATGTGACGTTGCCGAGCACGAATCCGATCGAGGACGTCATGAGTAAAAGGAGAGAAAAAACCGAAAACGTGAAGCGCTGGAACGTGGCAGGTAACATGTTGAACCGCTGGGCGGCATCCGGATTGCTTTGGACGGAGAGCGGCTTTCGTCGCCTCAGGCCTCACAAAGACCTTTCACATCTGCGGATGAACGCGGGGAAACTACTTGCAACACCGATCCTAACTAGACAATAAGATCGCCACCAACGTCGCTCTGTTTTAACGATCTAAGAGACATCCCCCAATTAGCCCCACATCTATGTGTCATTGCTAGTTACTATGAGAAAATCCAAGATTGAAGAGGAGGCGCTTGTCATCGTTTTTATTCCAACTTGGAACAGGCTGAAATAAAAACGGTGACTGTCGGAAGTGTCTTAAATCTGGGCGTTTTAGTGAGACTTCATATCTTGGATAACGCGTCAACTGATGGCACCGAAGAATGGACTCGGGATTTGGCGCATGGCGATCAGAGAGTAAGCGTAACTCGTCAGACCGAAAATGTGGGGTCAATTCCGAACTATAGTGGTGGATTTAGATCCGTTGCAACCAAATACTTTATTCCACTTGCAGATGATGATGAATTAGGCCCCTTATTTTTAAGTGCCGCTCTAACTGTTGTAAAAGATGGTGATGAAGTAGGGGGGGGTATTGGTAAGACTGAGTTCCGTGACTTTAATGGTAAGCGAACAAGTCGATTTCCATTGGAGTCACCTAGTGGTGTTACGAATCCCTCGGAGCACCTTCGAGAATGGATGGATAAAGGACACTATTCATGGAGTAGCATTCTGTGGTCAACTGAGGTTGTTCGTCGTTGTGACGCCCTCGAGCGAGCTTTGCCATTCGGGGGTGCAGCCGATGTAGCCTTTCAGTTTCTTGTCTTTTTGGAAACTCCGGTGTATTTTGTCGAGGAAGTTGGTTCTGTGTTTAATAGCCATCCAGGGCAAGCGTCGCGAAACCATGAATTGGAGGAGCTAGATGGTTTTGGGCGTCTACTAAGTTATTGCAAGGGCGCACTTATTGGGGCCGAATATGAGGATTTGGCAAATGAGAATTGTTTTGGTGCTTGTGCTCGTCGGTGGGCGAATTGTGCGAAGGACGGTTTCGAGAGGTATGCTTCCAGTAATTCTTATACAACTGAAGAGTTAAAAGGTGTGTATGATGCCTATGGTGAACATTTCCTCCCTGTCATTGATTTGGAGGGGTTCCCTTTAGGTTTATTAATCGAAGGTAATGTTATTCCTTTTCATTTACGCGCAGGGAGATTTATTCGTCGGATTTTGCGGAAGTTATCCTTGAAATTCTCTTGATCTGCAAAGCGCATGAGCGAGAGAGACTAACGCTGCACTGAAGAGATACGATAAATAGTGAGGCGGCTCAGCCTAATATTAAGTCCCGGTGTCCCGAAATACGAGGAATGTTGGTTGAAATCAACCTTATTTGCAGAGATGTTATATCTGTCCACCGTGTTCCTGCCACTGCAGCGGACCACTAAAATCAGGGTGTAATTTCTTTTTTTTGTTGACAGCGCAATAGAGAACACTCTCAAATCATATGGTTTTTCACAATATTCAAATTTTGCGGGGGGTGGCCGCAATCCTGGTTTTGGTTTGTCATACAAATTTGATGGTTGGGCCGGAACTGTTTGGAGGCTTTTTCTTGATCGGATGGTCGGGAGTGCACTTCTTTTTCGTTCTCAGCGGATTTATCATCTTTTACACGAATTACCGATCTTGTTCCTCGCCGTCGCAGTTTCTTCCGTATTTAGGTAAGCGATTGCGACGAATCTATCCTGTCTATTGGATTTACTGTATCGGGGCATTAGTTGTGCATTTCGTGATATTTCAATTGAGTGGTTGGTCCTTAATAACTTGGGTTGACTTAAATGCTCTTGAAGTTGTTAAATCTTTTTCTCTATGGCCAATTCAATCAACGAAGACAATAATCCCTGTAGCTTGGACGTTAACATACGAGGCTTTCTTTTACCTGATGTTTGGTCTTTTCATTCTTCTGCCGAAGAATGTATCTCTTGGGTTGGCTTTAGTTTGGGTGATTGTAATTGTATTCAGCTATTTTATGGCCGGTAGGGAGAAGACGCCGTTGGAGACCCTCATTGTGAGTGAGCTGAATTTGGAATTCATCCTTGGATGTCTTGCTGGCTATTTAGTAAAAACTAAAAAGCATCTTTTTGGAAAAGGATGGATTCGAGGGTTCCTTGTCTTCGGTACGCTTAGTCTAGCTTTTGCTTGGATAAGCGAGTGGAAAAATCTTTTTGTTGTGAGTGAAACGACTCAACTGAAATTTGGACTTCCGTTCTTTTTTATTGTGCTTGGCACAGCATTGCATGAACAGGCAAGTGATAGTGTATCCACGTTTGGAGTGGTGAAACGATTCGGGATTTATCTTGGGGATGCGTCTTATTCTATCTATTTGATTCATTTCATACCCATCGTGATTTTAGTGGCACTGAATTCGAAACTTGGATTGGTGTCGGCTTGGGTAGAATTCGCCTTAATCTTAATTGTCGTTTTAGTGTTAGGTTGCCTTTCCTTTAATATGATTGAGCGGCCGCTTACTAAGCGACTTCAGATCTCCTTTGCTAAACAATAGTGGCAGAAGTTGTTTTTTGACGTCCTATATCTTGATCGCCACCCCTATGAAAGCCCTTGTTAGCGTAAAACGTGTTTTTCAGCAAATTCTCAATATTCAGCAGCGATTACATAATCTTCAGGAGGCAATTGGAAGGATTGAAAATCGACAATTATCCGAGAGGTCATTCGATGATTTAAGTTCCTGTGAGTATCGAGTGTTTTCACAATGGGGCGAGGATGGAATAATCCAAGCCCTTCTCCGAACGGTTCCAATCGTAAAACAAATATTTATCGAATTTGGCGTTGCGAATTATACGGAATCTAACACTCGATTTCTTCTCATTAACAATAATTGGTCAGGATTGCTTATTGATGGAAGTCCGTCGAATATCAACTTTATCAAGAATGATCCGATCTATTGGCAATATAATTTAAAGGCAGAGTGTTCTTTTATTACCAGGGAAAACATAAATCAAATTTTTTTAGATAATGGAATTTCAGGGGAGATAGGTATACTATCTATTGATATTGACGGAAATGATTATTGGGTGTGGAAAGAGATTGATGTTGTATCCCCGGCTATTGTTATAGCGGAGTATAATGCGAGATTTGGGTGTGACGCTGCGGTTACGGTCCCATACGACCCTGCCTTTACTCGTGAAAAAGCTCACGTTTCTAACATCTATTATGGCGCTTCTCTCCGGGCTCTGAATAATCTCGCTGTAGAGAAGGGTTACGCATTGGTCGGAGCGAATTCAGCAGGAAATAATGCTTTCTTTGTTCGACGGGACTTAATGGTGCCTCCACTAAAGGAGCTTACTGTTGAAGAGGCTTTTGTTAAGAATGCGTTTCGAGAGTCCCGGGATTCTGAAGGCGACTTGCAATATCTCACATACGAACAAGAGATGGAGCTCCTCGAGAAGCTTCCTTGTGTTCAGGTTGACGCGATTGTTAAATGATCAATAAATCAGTAATTGTAACAGGGGCCCATGGTTTTCTCGGGCGCTATGCTGCTCGCCGTTTTGCGGAGGATGGCTATGTTGTGACGGGAGTGGGGCACGGGAATTGGGAGCGTTCAGAGTTTTCGGAATTCGGTATTTCTTCTTGGCATTCCGAGGACGTAGGTTTGGAGCTTCTGATGAAATGTGAAGTTGAGCCGTCGTTTATCGTGCATTGTTCGGGTGGGGCATCTGTTCCTTTCTCGATTTCTGATCCGATTCAGGATTTCCAACGTACCGTAGCCAATACCGCAATTGTGCTAGAGTATATTAGGCTGCACTCTCCAAAAACAATTCTCGTCTATCCTTCGAGCGCTGCGGTATATGGTCGTGCTGCAACGCTTCCAATTTCCGAGAATGATCCGCTTCGTCCTATTTCACCTTACGGTGTTCATAAGCTTCTGGCTGAGCAACTTTGCAAGTCTTATGCGGAGAATTTTCGGGTATCCGTAGCTGTAGTGAGATTCTTTTCTCTCTATGGTGAAGGTTTACGTAAACAGCTTTTGTGGGATGCTTGCTCCCGTTTCAAATCAGGGGTGAATGAATTTTGCGGAACCGGGTTGGAATTGAGGGATTGGCTGCACGTCGAAGATGCCGCCGATCTCCTTTTTCTGGCCGCTACCCACGGTTCAACCTCTTGTCCCGTTGTAAACGGCGGCAGCGGTGACGGCGTGTCGGTGCGGAACGTGTTAGAGATGTTGGTCGGCGAATTCGGAGGGAAAAGTGATTTGGATTTCAGTGGGGTTCCACGTAGCGGGGATCCTCCAGGATATCAGGCCGATACGTCGACTGTGAAGTCATGGGGTTGGGAGTCGAAAGTCAGCTTGCGAGAAGGAATTCAGCGATATGCGGCGTGGTTCAAGGAGGATTGCGTATGATTCGGGTAGGTTTCGTCCTCGAGGTCTCAGACTGGATCGGAGGCATCAATTACTATAGAAGTTTATTGTCGGCATTGAAACAGATTCACAAGGGCGAGATCCAACCTGTCCTGTTTGTCGGTACAAACACTGGTGATAATATTCTTGCCGAGTTTGAGTGTGTAACGGTTGTTCGATCGGTGATGCTGAATTCCAAGTCACCCCTTGGGATAATGCGCCGAGTGATTCGAAAGATTTTCCGAGTTGATCCTGCACTCGATCTGTTGTTGAAGAGGCATAATATCAAAGTTCTGTCGCACCATAGCGCGCTATCGGGTAGATCTAAGATCAAGACTATTGGCTGGATTCCTGATTTTCAATTTCTCAATTTACCGAGATTCTTTACAAGTAAGGAGATTTCCATTCGATCCAAGATGATCCACCGAATGGCGGATAAGTGCGATCTAATACTTGTCAGTAGTCAGGATGCTTTTCAAGATCTCGAAAAGTTTTTCCCTGCAGGAGTCCATAAGGCTCGGGTCCTCCATTTTGTGCCCGAGGTAGACAGGGCTCAATCGGTAGTCTCTCTTAAATGGTTGGAGGATAAGTATCAATTCGAAGCGCCGTATTTTTATTTGCCGAATCAATTTTGGGCGCACAAGAACCATGAGGTAGTTATTGCTGCGCTAATTGAGCTTCGTAGGCAAGGTTTCCAGGGGAGGGTGCTTTGCACGGGGAACACGAGTGACTATAGAAATCCAAATCACTTTGATAAGTTGATGTTAAGCGTCTCCAAAAATAATCTAGACGATTTATTTAGGGTTTTGGGGATCGTTCCATATGAAGACCTCCTATCATTGATGCGGCATTCAGTAGCGATCATTAACCCCTCACTTTGTGAGGGATGGAGTACGACAGTCGAGGAGGCGAAAGCTTTGGGTAAAACTATTTTGCTTTCTGATATCGCAGTGCATAAAGAGCAAGATCCTCCAAAAGGTTGTTTTTTTCCGCCCGAAGATGCCATCTGTCTAGCTGAGGGAATGCAGGCCCTTCTAGGAAATGATCCCTATGAATCTGAAAAAAGTTCGAAAAATGACATCGCCTCGACATACGCCGACAGAAGAACTGCTTTTGGATTAGCGTATCAGGAAATTGTGATTGATCTTTTCCGGTGAAGTAGGGCGTAAATAAAGGTAGTAATTTATGGGTGGGGGCAGAAATTTTCACTCGCTTGAACTAGGGTTAAGCTCCCAAATAGCAATTCTACTTTTTGATTTTTGATACCTAATTTCAGGTGATATAATATGATACTTTCAATTATCACGGTGACCAAAAACTGCGTCGCCACTCTCGACAGGACTCTCGCTTCTATCGATCGCGTAAAAACCGATGGTATCGAGTATATCGTGGTGGATGGCGAATCAACCGATGGGACACTTGAATTAGTGAAATCCCATGTAGGGTTAGTTGATCAATGGGTCAGTGAACCCGATAGCGGTATTTATGATGCGATGAACAAAGGAGTCAAGATGGCGACTGGTCGCTATGTTCTTTTTTTGAACGGCGACGATTCTCTTTCAAGTGATGGTTTTTCGACCGCTTTCGATCGTTTGGAAGCAAGTGAAGCAGGGATCGTTTCAGGACGGTGTCATCTCGATGGGGAGGATGCTGCGAATGGATTTCTAATCCCCAGTATTTGGCGGTTGTTGTTTATTAACACGATCCCGCATCCTTCAACCTTCGCCCGCCGCAATCTTCTACTTGCCCGTCCGTTTCGGACTGATTTTCGAATCGCTGCGGACTACGAGTTTTTTCTTGTGTCCTATTTGAATCGAGTCCGCTTTGAATTGCTTGACGATGTTATTGCCAATCATTTTCGTGGTGGCGTTTCATCGGATGTGGAAAGGTCAATGCGTGAAGTGGAACAGATTCGTGAAGAGAGGTTAGGTTGGAAGAAAGGCGGATTAGATATCATTTCCAGAACTTACCGATCAGTTAAACGGGTGTCTAAACGTTTGGGTGTTGGCGTTCGGTGAATGCGCTTGGTGGCTCAATGTCGATCAATAGACTCCGGGGATTGGAGTAACTAAAATGAAAATCAGTGTCACAGGGGCGAGTGGTTTCATCGGCCGTAAATTAGTTGAGTTGCTTTTGAGTGAGGGGCACGCGGTAAGAGTTCTTACTAGAGTCGCCCAGGAAGCAGCGCCGGATGAGATTGAAACCGTTGTTGGGGATTTAACGGATTCTGATTGCCCATTAGCTGATTTCCTCAAGGATTGCGATCTTCTGTTTCATTGTGCGGGTGAAATTCATAATTCGGAGATAATGGAGTTATTGCATGTGGAGGGTACATCGCGATTAATTGAGGCGGCGAAGAGATCGGCTCAGTATTCCGGAAAGACAATCCATGTGATTCATTTGAGTTCCTGTGGCGCGTATGGACCGCCGAATCCTGGCGTTCAAAGCGAAAGAGTCGTAACGGAAGACTCGCCGATCCGACCCGCGAGTATTTATGAAGTTACCAAAGCAAAATCCGACGAGATTGTTGCTGAAGGTTGTCAGGGGGATGGGCTGACGTATTCGATTCTCAGGCCTTCAAATGTGGTTGGGGCAGCGGTTGCTAATCATCCGTTGGAAAGATTGATCAGATTGGTGAAGTCCGGGATGTTTTTCTTTCTGGGCAAAGCCGGGGCAATTGCCACCTTCGTTCATGTCGATGACGTGGTTTTGGCAATGGTTTGCCTCTCTAAGCAAAGGCGTGCTTGTGGTGGGGTCTATAATTTGTCCAGTGATTGTTCGTTGGAGTCTCTGATTGAAGAAATGGCATCTTGTCTAAACGTGCCTAAGCCGGGAATCAGGCTCCCGGTTTTCGTCGTTAAATGGCCTCTCGTAATCGTCGCTGCTCTTCTCAGGAAGTGGGTGCGTGTTCCGGTTTTTGATTCGTTAGTCATTAGGACGCGGTATCCTTCGGATAAAATTGAATCAGAATTAGGTTTTAAATTTTCCAAACCGTTCCCGGGTGCGGTGACGGAATTGATTGATGAATGGAAGGAGTCGCTATCGGACGAATGAAAATTTTGCATGTTAATCATTTGCTGGACCCTGAGATGGGTGGAGGGACTGCGGAGCGAACTTTGCAATTGAATCGCTTTTTGCGGAGAGCGGGAGCGGATTGTGCAATGCTCACCTTGGATGTTGGGGATTTAGATTTTCCCGATGAGGTTTTGGAGGGAGCCTCGATCCACAAACTTCAATGCATTAACAGGCGCTATTTTATTTATTTGAGCTGGCCATTCAGAATTCGGAGGATCATCGCCGAATTTGATTTGGTTCATATCATGGGGCACTGGACGCTGTTAAATGCCTTTGTTGCTCTGACATGTATGGTTCAAAGGAAGCCTTATGTGGTTTGTCCAGCCGGGGCCCTGAAGTCTTTTGGTCGATCCCGCAGACTTAAACGGGTTTATGACTTTGTCATTGGGCGTCACGCTATTCGCCGAGCCTCCGGGTGGGTTGCTATTACTGAGGCGGAAAAGGCTGATTTTGTCGCTTCGGGAATTCCACGAGATGAGATATTTGTAATTCCTAATGGAATCGACGTTGGGCAATACGAGGCGTTGTCTCCGGCTGATGCGCTGGCATCGGATCCCGTATCGGAGGCCGTGGATCGCGCACCCTATTTTGTATTTCTGGGGAGATTGAATCCTATTAAGGGGCCTGATCTGCTCTTGGAGGCATTTATCCAAGTGGCAGAGGAGTTCGGCGAAGTTCACCTCGTTTTCATCGGACCTGACGGAGGGTTGCTGTCAGAGCTGACGCGCATCGCTGCGGAAGCAGGCTTGGAGAGAAGGGTTCACTTTTCAGGTTTTCTGGCCGGCCGCGAAAAAGTGGCAGCAATGAGAAATGCAAAGTGCCTCGTGATACCGTCCCGAAGCGAAGCCATGTCCCTGGTGGTTCTTGAGGCAGGGGCTTGCAGTACTCCGGTAGTCTTTACTGATCAGTGCGGACTTGATGACTTTGCGGCCGCTAATGCCGGCCTTATGGTTGACGTGTCGGTCGAGTCGATTCGTAAGGGATTGGTTCAGATCCTCTCGGATACTGAGGCCCTTGATCGCTCTAATGCCGCCCTTGAGCAGCTCGTGCACTCACAGTTTTCCTGGCCCTCACAGGCCCGCCTGTATCTCGACCTGTACGACCGATTGCTAGATGAACGGCGGTGAACCGCATCAGAAGGCGTTTTCTTGGTTTTTCCAGACACCAAGGGCGAATAAGTGAATGAGAAAACCGACGACTTTTCCGCCTTCCTGAGGGAAGCTGCTTCTACCTGGTGCTCAGAATTCTTTGGCTGAGGTGAGCGGAATGCGAGCTAGGCAGGCGGGAGCGGTAAGCACCCTGAATGTAACGAATTTCATATGAAAGTTTTGATATTGTCTCAGTACTTCTGGCCGGAGAGTTTTCAAATAAACGAGATGGCAAAGACGCTGCAGGAGAAGGGCGTTGAGGTGGAAGTTCTCACGGGTAAGCCCAATTATCCCCACGGGGAAATATATCCAGGGTACCGGGCCGGTGGATGCGTGCGAGAGAACCACGACGATCTCCTGATCCACCGGATTCCGTTGATGCCGAGACGGAGTGGAGGGCTTGGCCTGATCTTGAATTACCTTTCATTCGTTGTTTCGGGGCTTTTGTTTGCTCCGTGGATGCTTCGCAGGAAGAAATTTGATGCGATCTTTGTGTATGGGGTCTCCCCCATCCTTCAGGCCATTCCGGCGTTGTTTTTAGGTCGGCTGAAAAAGTGTCCTGTGGTCCTGTGGGTTCAGGATCTTTGGCCGGAGAGTCTCTCTGCCACCGGATACGTGAAAAATGAGTTTGTGTTGAAGGGAGTGGAGTATGTCGTTCGGTTTATCTACAAGCATACCGATTTGCTCTTAGTGCAATCGAGGGGGTTCGAGGAAACGGTTGGAAAACTGGCCTCGAACACTGAAGTCATTTACCATCCGAATTCCGTAGACAGAATATTCTCTGATCCTCAAGAAAGTGAAGCCCCTGAGATAGAAGGTTTAGGGGAAGGCTTTTCAGTTCTTTTTGCAGGGAATATGGGAGCGGCTCAAGGGCTCGACGTTGTTGTTGCCGCCGCTGAGATTCTGAAGGATTACAGTGAGATTCGGTTTGTTGTCGTAGGGGACGGAAGCTGTCGGGAGGAGCTGATCGAGGCCAGTCGGAGCTTAGGTCTGACCAATGTCCATGCACCTGGCCGCTTTCCGGTTGACATGATGCCGGCTTTCATGGATAGAGCGTCTGCTCTGATGGTCTCCTTGGTAGATAAACCTATTTTCTCATTAACTGTCCCAAATAAGGTGCAGGCGTATCTCGCTGTCGGGAAGCCAATTATCGCGTGTCTGAACGGAGAGGGGGCCCGAATCGTAGAGGAGGCGCAAGCAGGACTTGCTACCCCCGCGGAAGAAGCCGATGCTCTGGCCGATGCCGTGCTTAAGCTGTATAAAATGAGCGAGTCGGACCGCAGCGAACTGGGCGAAAATGGGCGAAAATACTACGAGGAGCACTTTGATCATGGCAAGCTGGTGGACGACTTGATTGGCCATTTTGAGGCTGAATCCGCCAAGAGGCTGGAAAAGCTATGAAGGTATTGGTTATTGGGGCAAGCGGAATGATAGGAAGCACTGTGCTTTCTGTCCTGAGCGAGAAGAGTGAATGGGATGTTTTTGGAACCGTTCGACATGAGGGGGCAATGCGTCATTTTCGCCCCGAAATTTCCGAGCGTATCGTAGCGGGAGTCGATCTTGATAATCATGATCAGATTGTCCGGGTGTTTTCTTCCGTGCGGCCGGACGTCGTGGTCAACTGTGCAGGTTTGACGAAGCACAGGCCCGAAGCGAGTGACCCGCTGGCATCGATTGCACTCAACTCACTTATGCCTCACCGACTCGCCGAGATAGGCAAGCTTTCGGGGGCTCGGTTGATTCATGTGAGTACGGATTGCGTGTTTTCGGGAGACAAAGGATCTTATACTGAGACAGATTTGCCGGACGCAACGGATGTTTATGGTCGATCTAAAATCCTCGGAGAAGTGGACTGCGAGCATGCGATCACACTTAGGACTTCAACGATCGGTCACGAGTTTTCTAGCAAGCATGGATTGCTGGAGTGGTTTCTCTCTCAGGAGGGAGAGTGTTCCGGGTATAAAAAAGCGGTTTTCTCAGGGCTTCCGACCTCAGTGTTTGCTGAAGTAGTCAGAGATTACGTCATCCCTAATCCCCAACTGGCAGGCCTTTATCACATTTCGGCCGCTCCTATTGATAAATTTACTCTTTTGGGTTTGATCGCGGAGGCTTATGAAAAGAAGATCAGCATCGTTCCCGATGAACGACTCGTGATCGACCGTTCCCTCGATAGCTCTCGATTTGAATCGGCCACAGGGTATTCGGCCGAGGACTGGCCCCGTTTAATCCGCGCAATGCGAAACCATTCGATGCCAAATGTTTAAAGATAAAGTTTTAATGATAACCGGTGGTACCGGTTCTTTTGGAAACGCCGTACTCAAACGCTTTCTTTCGACTGATGTCCGGGAGATTCGGATATTCAGCCGAGATGAGAAAAAGCAGGAGGATATGCGGATCAGGCTGAATAACCCCAAGCTGAAGTTTTATATCGGGGATGTTCGTAGCTTTGACAGTATCAAACAGGCGATGAAGGGGGTTGACTACGTCTTTCATGCGGCAGCCCTGAAGCAGGTGCCGTCTTGCGAATTCTATCCGCTCGAAGCGATTCAAACCAACGTCCTTGGTTCTGAAAATGTCATGAACGCTGCCATTTCCTGCGGGGTTTCCCGAGTGGTTATGCTGAGCACGGACAAGGCTGTCTATCCCATCAATGCAATGGGGATTTCCAAGGCGATGATGGAAAAGTTCATGGTTGCGAAGGCCCGGATGCAATCTCCCGGAGAGACCGTTTTTTGTGCCACTCGATATGGGAATGTGATGGCTTCGCGAGGCTCTGTCATTCCTCTGTTTGTTTCGCAGTTGAAAGAGGGCGCGGCATTAACCGTAACCGATCCGAATATGACGCGATTTTTGATGTCGCTTGAGGACTCGGTAGACTTGGTTCTTTACGCTTTCAAAAACGGGGAACAAGGGGACCTTTTTGTGCAGAAAGCACCGGCTTCCACGATTAAAGATCTAGCGCTCGCTTTAACGGAGCTCTTTGAGCGGGATAGTGAGATCCGGACTATTGGTACCCGACACGGCGAAAAGCTCTACGAGACACTGATATCGCGAGAGGAGATGGCAAAGGCCGAGGATAGGGGAGGTTATTACCGGATTCCCGCGGACAATAGAGATTTAAATTACGCGCAGTTTTTCAGCGAAGGTGAAGAGAAAATTTCTCACCTTGAAGACTACACATCGCATAATACGGAGCGCCTTAACGGGGCGCAGATCAAAGAGCTTTTAACTGGATTGGATTATATTAAGGAGGAACTTCATGCGTAAAGTAATGACAATTGTGGGCACTCGTCCGGAACTCATTAAGATGAGCCGGGTGATTGCGGAACTCGACGAGCACACTAATCACATTCTTGTACACACGGGGCAGAACTATGATTACGAATTGAATCAGGTTTTCTTTGATGACCTGGGAATTCGAAAACCCGACTATTTTCTCGGTGCCGCTGGTGAGAGTCCGGCACAGACGATCGGCCAAGTGATTGAAAAGTCGGACGAGGTAATGAAGGCTGAGAGCCCTGATGCGCTGATGCTATATGGGGATACCAACTCCTGTTTGGCTGTGATTTCGGCGAAGAGACGCAAGATTCCCGTGTTTCATATGGAGGCTGGAAATCGCTGTTTCGACCAACGTGTTCCAGAGGAACTCAATCGGAAGGTTCTCGACCATCTCAGTGACATCAACCTTGTCCTGACGGAGCACGCCCGCCGCTACCTGATCGCAGAAGGAATTCGGCCTGAGACGATCCTTAAAACAGGATCGCACATGCAGGAAGTGTTGGAGCACTACATGCCTCAGATTGAGAAAGCGGATCCGTTGAGTAAACTGGGCCTTGAAACAGACCGGTTTTTCCTGGTGAGTGCTCACCGGGAAGAAAATGTAGATTCACCGGACACATTGAGAGCGATGGTTTCGACGCTAAATGCTTTGGCGAAGGCTTATGACCTTCCTGTTATCGTTTCGACTCATCCGAGGACTCAAAACAGGATCGCAGAACTCGAGCTTGGGGATCCGGATCCAAGGGTGCAATTTTTAAAACCTTTCGGTTTTCACGACTATATCAAGCTGCAGATGGAGGCTCTCTGCGTGATCTCTGACAGTGGAACGATTACGGAAGAAGGGTCGCTCTTGAATCTTCCAGCGGTGACGATTCGACATGCTCACGAGCGGCCCGAGGGCATGGACGTCGGCACTGTTATCATGTCTGGTCCCGAAGAGGAGCGCGTTCTCGATGCTGTTCGGGTAGTGCTGTCGCAGCATAAGAGGGGGGTGCGGATCTTGGATCCTGTGTCCGATTATGAAGGCGGGCCTGTCTCCAAGAAGATTCTTCGAATTGTTTTGAGTTATATTGACTATGTCAACCGCACGGTCTGGAGGACTTAGTTGGATTGAGTAATTGATTAGAGTCACGACCAGCGTAGTTATTGAAACGGTCGTGGCTGCGATTGGTGGCGGGACGGCTTCCAGCCTTCAGGGGGAATGCTTTGTAAATCAGGTGCATGAAGAGTAATTCAATTTTTCCAGTTTCCCATCTGGCCAATCAGATGGGTATGACCGGGCTCCTTGTGGGGATTGGGCTGCTCGGTAATGTTCAACTCGCTGCCGATATTGCTATTGTGCAGGGGGCTGCGCTGGCTTTGTTTTTCGGGTTCTCCGGAAATGCACGGAGCGTGATATTGAAGCCGGGTGAATCGACGGGTATTAGGTCGATGCTCATCACTCGATTGGTTTTGATGATTCCTTTGAGCGTGGGAGTGTTTTATTTAGGCTCTGTTTTTGGCGGCGCCGCTGTGGGGATCACTGTCGTCCTGATCCTCAGGAAGTGCGTTGAATGGATCAGTGAACTGCACTTGAGCATCGCGGAGCGTGAGCGGAAATACCGAATCGCCTGGGTCCACTTTCTGCTGCAGTCCATTTTATTGGCTATCGTTGGAGGTTGTATCCTGCTGAATGAGTCGTGGTTCCTACCCTCATTAGCCGTGTGGGCGCTCAGCCCATTGTTGATTAGTCTCCCATTTGTTGGAAGGACGCTGAAGAATCGCAATGCCGCCGAATCGATGTCCTGGAAGTTACTGCTTCCCCACCTTGGCTCTACGGCGGTGACCGGAATCGGGGTATACGTTTTCAGGATCTCGGTTCTGTTAATGGTGGGCAAGGAGGATGCGGGGAATCTTTTTACTGCGTTTGCGATCGGCGGTGTCCTCGGGTCATTATTCACCTTTGGGTTTGGCCCAAGCCTTGTGCTTCAGGAGCAGAGAACCGGCAATCTTCGAATGCCACGGTCTCTTCGACGCATTTTACTTCTCGTTGGAGGAGTCGGAATTGCGATCACCGCAGTGTTCCAATTGATCCCATTCCCGGAAGGTTTCTTTGCAAGCAAAAGTATCACTTTTTGGCAGGCTCTCGGTTATTCGTTGGTGGGAAGTGTTGTCATGGTCTTTGCCCACCGCCAGCGATTACGTGATCTGCAGCATGGAACCAAGGACGACGTTTTTGCTCCGGATGTCCTCGTGAACATCATCATCGTCATCTTTATTCCGACGGTCTTCTATATTTTTGGCATTCATGGCATGACATGGTTGTATTTGTTCAATGCAGTCGTTGCCTTGGTGTTTTACTGGATGACGGACTGCGAGCGGGTTTCAATCCTTGTGGGGGGCAAGAGTAGGAATATTCTGAGGACAATAATTGCCGTTTTCATAACGCTGCCGGTCTTTGTGAATTTGGAGAGCGGGCTGTTTCGCAGTCCAGAATTCCTCTTCGACTCGGAGGGGGCATTCAGGAAGTTGCCTATCCCTCTTTCCGTTGGGGCTTGTTATCTTGGGATTGCGTTGTTGGGGAATTATCGTCGGGCAAATCGAGCGTTAGCAGTCGTCTTTGTTACTTTTGTATTGATGGTGCTGTCGACGGTCGCCACAACCTATGACGCCGAGCAAGCCGAGCGAGGAAAGCTCTTTTTGCTGCTTCAGAACGTTCTGCCCATGTTTGCTCTGGTCCTTGGAATGATGTACGAAAATCATGGGAGAAAGGATCGTGTGTTTGAGAAGTCATTCCTCCTTATCGTTGCGATCATTGTGCCTTTTGAATTGGTGGGAACATGGCTTCAGGGGAAGGTGTATCTGAGTCCTTACCTCTATATCTTCAGCATCTATCAGCATCTTCAGTATGTGCCTGTCATTATGATAACAGGGTATGTGTTGGGCCTTTTTGCGCTGTGGGATAATAGGAATTGGCGTACGCTTATTTTGGCGATTACTCCGGTGATGGCGATTTATTCCGCTGCTTCAGCAGCAATGGCCACATTGGGGTTTGGCCTTTTGGGTTGCATTGTATTCTCTTGTAGCCGGATACTTCGATCGAGACGGAGCAAAGGGGCGGGACTGAGTTGGTTGCCTTTGTTGATGTTTTCAGTCTCTTTCTTGTCATACAATTATTATGTCAGTGTGGCCGCAGACATGAGCACAGCCCAATGGCGGCCCAAAACGGAAGTGGTAGAAAATGTAGTGGTGAGGACTGAGGGTGAGGAGGGTGCTGGGGTAGCCCCGGTCCAATCTAAATTGACGGGCGGAGGAATGTTCGCGGATAAGATGTCGCTGTCGAAATTTTCAAATTTGAAGGAACGGAAGGTGATTTGGAAATATTGTGTGGATGAGCTTTCCAAGGACCCTGTCTTATTGTTGTTTGGGCACGGTCGACCTCTGGAGAGGGAGGTGATGCCAAGTGCCCACAATTACTACCTGGATCTCACCTACAATTTTGGATTGCTCGCAACGATTCCGCTACTTTCGTTGATAGGTTACACGCTCTGGATGCTGTGTAGGAATTGGGAGGAAGTGTTACACTCCCGATCCACTTTAGGGCTTGCTTTCGTTGTTGTGATTTTATTGTTATGTGAAAATAATTTGAAGGTCAGTATGAGAATGCCATATTCGGGAATTATTATCTGTTTTCTTTGGGGGGGGCTCTTGTCCCGGTTAGCTGTGATGCGTGCCCGGGGAAACGAGATGCCTCACTCTGAAAATCTGGAGGAATCGGAATGACTGACAAACCGGCTAAGCTTGAAGATGGCGGGCTTTTCGCTGCGATTCCCCGATGGGTTTTCTGGGCTTTCGCGGCGGCTCTGGCTGCGCTTTCGATCGTGACATTGATTCATTATCCGGGGAAATGGATCGTGTATCTGCTCTTCACGGTGCTGGCCAATGCCCTGCTCTTTTTTGGTTTCCGAAAAGGGGCAATATTCTTCGATACGTTTATAGGGGGATTTTTGTGGCTGGGTTTTTGGATGAAGCTTTCTGTCCGTGTTGCTTTTTTCGGTGGAGGCTTTCACGAAGCGGTCGGCTCGTTTGGCGGCAAGGGAGCTGATTTCGATCATGGATTGCTAGTGGCTTCCTGCGGTTTTTTGGGATTGCTGGTCGCTAGTTGGGTCCGTGAAAAGTGGCTGTTCTCCTATCGGAGGGGGAATCGGGTTAGGGTTCACACTGGTGTTCTGGAGTTTTACAGGCGATATCGTGCTTTGCTGCTGACTCTATTTGTTTTGTTTTCACTGGGGATTGCGATTTCTAATTTAGTGCTGGGGGTCTATCAGCGGGGTAGCATTCCCCAAACGGTTCTACCATTCGGATTGAGCGGTGTGTATACTTGGCTTATTCTTTTTGGGCTTTCCTCAGTTTCGGCGATACTGCTTCACTGTGAATATTCTTTGAAAAAGAGAGTGCCTGTAGGCGTTGTCGGAATCTCCTTGTTGGATTGCTTCTTTACGAATATCGCTCTTTTAAGTCGTGGCATGGTATTGAGTGGCTCGGCGTTGCTTTGCGGATTGTTTTGTACGACGAAAGGAATTGAGCGTCGAAAGAATCTTGGAAGCTGGATCGGAATCTGCGCACTGTTTGGTTTTCTCTTCATTACCTCCGTTTTTGCGGTTAATTATTTGCGATCTGCTAAATGGTCGGTCGCATTAGGGAGTGAAAGGGGGGGGGCGTTTAATCTGTCAGCGGCCAGTGCGAGTACCGCTGTTCTCTTTCTGGATCGTTGGGTTGGAATAGAGGGGGTTCTTGCGGCATCAAGCAGTCCTGAGCGGGGGTGGGATTTGTTCTCCGGAGCATTGGCTGAAGATTACTCAAAGAACCTGAGTTTCTATGATACTCACCTCATTACTTCGCCATATGTTAATACCAACCTGACAAAGGTTCGGCATATCTCGTTGCCTGGAGGGATTGCTTTCTTCTACTACCCTGGATCGCTACCATTTTTGTTTTTCAGCCTTTTTGTTTTGGGCTTGATAGGAGGAGGGCTTGAGTGGCTGGTGTTCAAATTTGGAGGTGGTAATTTGATTTTGTGCGCGTTGCTTTCGCAAGTGGTGGCTTACCGTCTTTCGCATTTTGGTTACTTGCCAAAAGATAGTTATTTGATTTTTGGCGCATTGATCTTGAATGTGATGCTCATCTCTTTCGTGAATTTTGTTCTGGTTCGATGGTATTCTGATTCAGGGCTTGCGTCGACACTTAGAAAGTAGTCGCTGCCTATATTGAAGAAATCGGAATGACTGACAAAACGGCTAAGCCTGAGGATGGCGGGCTTTTCGCTGCGATTCCCCGATGGGTTTTCTGGGCTTTCGCGGCGGTAGTGGCTGCGCTTTCGATCGTGACATTGATTCATTATCCGGGGAAATGGATCGTGTATCTGCTCTTCACGGTACTGGCCAATGCCCTGCTCTTTTTTGGTTTCCGAAAAGGGGCAATATTCTTCGATACGTTTATAGGGGGATTTTTGTGGCTGGGTTTTTGGATGAAGCTTTCTGTCCGTGTTGCTTTTTTCGGTGGAGGCTTTCACGAGGCGGTCGGCTCGTTTGGCGGCAAGGGAGCTGATTTTGATCATGGATTGCTAGTGGCTTCCTGCGGCTTTTTGGGGTTGCTGGTCGCTAGTTGGGTTCGTGAAAAGTGGCTGTTCTCCTATCGCAGGGAAATTCGCTTTAGGGCTCACACGGGAGTGCTGGAGTTTTACAGGCGATATCGAAAGCCGGTTTTGACCCTGTTTCTTTTGTTCTCACTGGGAATTTCGATTTCTAATTTTGTGCTGGGGATTTATCAGCGGGGCTGCATTACCCGAACGATTCTTCCATTCGGATTGAGCGGCGTTTACACCTGGCTTATTTTATTCGGGCTCTCCTCAGTTTCAGCGGTAGTCCTTTTCTGTGAATATTCTTTGAAAAAGAGAGTCCCTGTCGGCGTTGTCGGAATCTCCTTGCTGGACTGCTTCTTCACGAATCTGTCTCTCTTGAGCCGCGCAATGATCTTAAATGGTTCGGCATTACTTTGCGGATTGTTTTGTCTGATGAAGGGGATTCGAGATCGAAAGGGCCTTTGGAGTTGGATCCGGATTACCGTGGTGTTTGGTATCCTCTTTATTACTTCGGTCTTTACTGTCAATTATGTGCGATCGGCAAACCTGTCTATCCTCTTAGGGGAAGAGTATGGGCATTTCTATGAGGTCGATGTCGATATGTCAGAGGTCAGGTCAAAGACCGCAGTTCTCTTTTTGGATCGATGGGTTGGAATGGAGGGTGTCCTTGCCGTGACCGGGAGTTCGGAGCGGGGATGGGATTTATTTTCAAGGGCCTGGAGGGAAGTCTATGCTCAGAATTTGAGTTTCTATGACACTTATCTAGTCAACGCGATATACGCCGATATCGACCAGACAAAGGTTCGGCATATCTCGTTGTCTGGAGGGATTGCTTTCTTCTACTACCCCGGATCGCTTCCATTTCTGTTTTTCAGCCTTTTTGTAATGGGCCTGATGGGCGGAGGTCTTGAATGGTATTTTTACAAATTTGGGGGTGGTAATCTGATTTTATGTGCGCTTCTTTCGCAGGCAGTGGCTTACCGGTTTTCCCATTTCGGATACTTGCCAAGCGGAAGTTATTTGATTTTTAGTGCCCTGATTTTGAATGTGTTGCTCATTGCTCTTGCGAATTTCGTTCTGGTTCGCTGGTATTCTGATTTAAAGAACACACCGCCAATTCGAAAGTAGTGACTGTCTGCAATTTTGATTCTCATACCTGTCATTCGATGCGATTTCCGTGGGCGGGGGGTGTTACCATCCACGCGTCGGTCTTGGGAGGAGATCATTCGTATGTCACAAGCTACGGACAATGGCGGTCGAGAATTCCCAATCGGCGACACTTCAGATTAAGGGGTCAGCTGTGAGGGGCGCGAAGAGATTTGTGGTGCCGTATTTGGTTGGAGGAGGGGAGATAGGAGGATGCCAAGGGGTAGAACTCTCGTCACGACCCGGCGCAGGGAGGGCGAACCTTGCAATCCGACCCGAGTGATGCCGGTTTGGGGGAATGCGATACGGGGTGTCAATGTAGTTGTGCATTTGGCGAGTCGTGTAATGGTCCTCCAGAAGGCTTCCCGGAGCCCGTTGGCCGTCTACAGGGATATCAATGTTGAAGGCTCACGGAGGGTTGGGAGATTCGGCGCCGAGGGAGGCGTGCACCCCCTAGTTTATCTGAGCCGTATCACGGCACAGGGCAAGCGAAAGGAGGACGGAACTCCTTTTTTATGTGATCACCTCCCGGCGCCACTGATCCTTATGGAATTTTCAGGGCAGAAGCTGAGAAGTGCCTCATCAATCATCTCCATAAGACCGAGTTAAGCTAAGTTCATGAAACGCCTATTAGATATTTTTGTGTCGCTCATCGGCGGTATTCTGTGTGCTCCTTTATTACTGATCGTGGTTCCTTTGATTAGGATGGGCTCCGAGGGGAATGCGATGTTTTCCCAAAAACGAGTCGGACTAAATAAGCGCGAGTTCAATTGTTATAAGCTACGGTCAATGAAAGTGGGGACCTCTCAAGTAGGCACTCATGAAGTCTCTGGATCAGCGGTGACCGGAATCGGCAAATTCTTGAGGGTAACAAAAATTGATGAGTTCCCCCAACTTTGGAATGTATTATTCGGGGAGATGTCGTTGGTGGGCCCCCGTCCTTGTCTGCCCACTCAGATTGATTTAATCGAGGAGAGGGAAAAAAGAGGGGTGTTTGATGTGTTGCCGGGGATTACGGGACTGTCACAGATCGAAGGAATTGATATGTCAGATCCCGTACGCTTGGCTACCCTGGATGCGGAGTATTTAGAGACGGCCGGTTTCGGCTTGGATCTCAAAATTCTAGTTTGGACGGTTCTTGGAAAGGGATCAGGAGACCGTATTGCCAAGTAGCAAGTGCCATAAGTGCAATGAGCGGCAGCAAGACGACGATCTCTTGAGCCGTGAGGCTCAGATCATTCTGGAATCCTTGGGAGGGCGAATACAGTTCGGGATCCTGAATGGGGCGGGCTAGCTTTGGTAGCTCAATTGGAGAGGGAAGACGGAGATCGGATCGTGAAAATCATTCTCTCAAATGGGACGTGAGTGAGGTGTTTTTACCGAGTTTTGTTCTTGCTAATTTTACCTGATCGATTTCGTTTCATAACCCTAGCTTGAATCAATGTTTTTAAATCTTCAGTTTGTAAAAGAAAGCGCCTTGTTTCGCCGAACCCAGGTGTTCTTTTTTCACATAGCCGGGATCGTCATTTCTTTTTGGTTGGCAATTCAACTGCGCTTCGATTTTTCGATCCCTCCAGACTCCACGGGTGTGTTTCGAGAGCAGGTAGGTTGGATTACAATAGGATTTTTCGGAGCGATCTTAATATTCCGATTGTACCGGGGGCTTTGGAGATTTTTCACCTTACGGGATTGCTTTATCACTGCCTTGGCTATTTTGGTCGGTGCTTGTTTCGCGGTGGTATTAGTTTACTTGGGAAATCGGAGCACTTTCGCTGGTTTTCCACGGTCCACTTTGATCGTTTCGGCCATATTGCTCCTCCTCTGGGAAGTTGGCTGGAGGGGCTTGATTCGTCTATTTCGAGAGCACCGAATTCAACGGCGCTCTGGAGTAGCCGGGAATGGTGTTCTGCTAATGGGTAGTCCGGATCATGCCGATGCTCTGATGCGCAATTTAATGGGACACACAAATGGGATTGGTCCCATTGTGGGTTTGGTGAGTCCCAATTCCAGACATCGCGGGCAGCAACTCAGGGGGGTCAAAATCTACAGCTCCGAACAGAATCTCTCTACGATTGTTCGCAAAAACCGGGTTTCGAGCATTCTTTTTTTACCGCCGATGAATTCGCCGACTGCGATTCGTGCAGTCGTGGAGGCTCTGGCTGACGACGAACTGAAATGTGATTATCGGGTTATTCCATCGATGGAGGACCTTGCCTCCGGGAAGGTAAGCGTAGAACAGATAAGAAAAGTATCGATATCTGACTTGTTGCATCGCGCTTCGCACGAGATCGATATGGCTGCGGTGAAGTCAACCATTGCGGGGCGGAAAATAATGGTCACCGGTGCTGGTGGCAGCATCGGTTCGGAGATTTGTCGACAAATCGTCTCGCTTGGCCCCGAGTCGCTGACGATGTTTGAGGCAAGCGAGTACTTTCTATTTGAAATCGAGCGTGAAATCGCCCCGATTGCAGCCGCGGCCGGAGTGAAGTTATTTGCTGTAACCGGTGATGTAAGGCGCAGCCAGCAGGTCAGTTCAGCGTTGAGGATAACCAATGGGGTAAATGTGCTCTACCACGCGGCCGCCTACAAGCATGTGCATTTGATGGAGAAGAATGCGGTGGCCTGTTTTCAGAACAATGTTCTCGGCACTCAGGCTGTGGCCTCAGAAGCGGAGGAGTGGGGCGTCGAAGACTTTGTCCTCGTTTCGACTGACAAAGCGGTCCGGCCAACGAGTTTGATGGGAGCAAGCAAGCGGCTCGCTGAAAGGGTGATCATGGAGCGTCCGATTGGGAGGACCCGGTTCAAATCCGTTCGCTTTGGAAACGTCCTTGGAAGCAGCGGAAGTGTTATTCCTATCTTTGAAAAGCAAATCTTAGAAGGAGGGCCTGTCACGGTTACGACGAAAGAAGTGACCCGCTATTTCATGACGATTCCCGAAGCGGTCGAGTTGGTGATCGCGGCGAGTGCTGTCACAAGCGATCGTCGCATTTGCGTGCTGGAAATGGGAGATCCCGTAACGATCGATTCTCTCGCGAGGCGAATGATTGAACTGTCCGGGTTTGTTCCTGATGTGGATATCAAAATCGACTACGTTGGTCTGAAACAGGGAGAGAAAGAGTATGAGGAGCTCCTTACTGACGATGAGGGAGTTGAGCGAACTGATCACGACCGAATTTGGGTCGTTAAAAAGAACGATGATCAGGTTGCTGGAGTCCCCGTCAAAATTGGCGAATTGATTGAGCTAATCGATGCTGGCGACGAAGCCGGTCTTCGAAAATACGCTCATGAAAGAATTCCCGGGAGCCTTTTGTATCAGGATGAGTCTGCGCCCGTCGAAAAATAAAGCAGATCTCTCTGCTTCTTAAGTTTCATGAGAGAGGCAAGATCTGCCTCTGCCTTCCCGGGCTCAAAATCTCTGAGCCCGTCTCGCTCTCCTATTGAGCCTTCGGCTTGATCGCGACAGACACTTGCTTGTCGCTCCTGAGGAACTCTTTCGCGAGTGCGTTCACTTCTTCGACAGTGATGTTCTTGTAATCGTCAACGAAGCTGCGTGACCAGTTGAGTCGCTCAGGATATTCCTGGCTGGCTTCGAGCACCGATCCGAGCCAGTAGCGATTCGTTCGTCTCATTTCCCCAATCGAGGTCACTTGAGGCTTCTTCGCTCTCTCGAGTTCATCCGCTGTGATCGCGTCTCCTTTGGCGAGTTCGTCTGCGATTTCTGTGATCACCTCGGTCACTGATTCTGCCTGTGAGGGGTCGATCGTGACAGAGGCGAAGAGATAGCCGTAGTCCGTCCAGGTGTCGCTGGGGAAGTTGTGGGCGAAGGGGCTGTAGGCATCGCCGAGTTCCTCACGGATTTTTACGCGGAGCCTGTCGTCGAGCACGGCTCCGAGCATTCCAATGCGGCGGGTCTGCTCGATATCATAGATGGAAACGGTGGGCCAATGCGCGACCACCATCGCTTTTGGAATCTCGGACTCGAAGAGGAATTCTTGGGTCGTTGATGCCGGGAAAGAGACAACGCGCTCCTCTTCGTAAGCGGGCTTCGTTTCGGCTCGACTCTTCAAGTTTCCAAAGGTCGCCGCCAGCTTCCCGATTGCCTCTTCTTTGTCAAAGTCGCCGACAATGCTGATTTCAAGGTAGCCCTCGGAGAGATCGGGCATGAGCCATGCTTTGGCCTGATCAATCGTGAGCGCTTCGATCGTGACGCGGTCCGGAAATCCGAAACGGTCGTCGCCTGAGTGGAGAAATTTGGCGACTTCGTCCTGGGCGAGTCCTCCCGGCGTTCTTTCGAGTTGCTGAAAAAGGTAGTCCAGTCCCCGCTTGAATTCGGTCACGGCTTCTTCACGGAATCCGGGGTTGGTGACGAAGGCCCTCATCAGTTCAAGCTGAGTGCCGAGGTCTTCGGGTGTGGTCTGTCCGGAGAGGGTGAAGGCATCGTCGTCGACACCGAATCTGACACCAACGGATTCTCCTGCAAAGAGTTGCTGCAAATCATCCTGACTGTGCGCTTCAAGCCCGCCGCTTGAGAAAACACGATCGAGGAAAAAGGAGAGGCCCGGGGCTGGTTCGGTGAGACGTCCTGCCCCGAGGCGAGCTTTCACGTAGATTGTTTTGTCTTCGTATTCAGTCACTTTCAAATTGGCACGAACATTGTTTTCAAATTGGAGGTGGGTTACCTCGAGATCCTCAACTTCTTTGCGAGTCTTGATTTTGCCCGGCTCGGGAAGTTCACTGTAGGCGAATTTGTCGATTGTTTTGTCTTCCGGCGGCGAAACTTCAGCCTTTTGACTTTCTTTATAGGCCGCTTCGATTGCGGTCTCCGCATTGTTCACTTCAGCATTGCCGGAGAGTAGGACAAGTGTTTCGTTTGCGGTCGACCAGAGCTTTTTAAGCTCAGCTTGGCAGCTCTCGGGAGAGATGGCCTTGAGTGTCTCTGTGATGCGGGGAAGATCATGAGCCGGGCTCGTGAAAATACGGCGTTGTCCAAGGCGGCTCGCAATCTGATTGGCGAGACTCTTGGACTGGCGGGTTCCCATCTGCTTGGCCGCGTCCTCATACCTCTGCATGATATTGGCAGTTACTTCTTTAAATTCTCCTGCGGTGAATCCGAACTCGAGCGCTTTTCTCAGTTCCTGTTCAATGAGGGCGACCGATTTTTCCCAGTTCTCCGGTTTGCAATCCGCGTCGATCGAGCTGTAGAGAGAAAATCCCAGGTCGTAAAAATCACCGGCGTGCATGCTTGCTGAGCTGATAGGGGAATCTTCGAGCTTCGCGATTCTGTCAAGACGGCGATTGATGATCTGGCTCGCGATCATGAGTTGGAGGTCCTGCAATCGGCGAGCCGTGTTGTCGGGGGGATTCACCCGGGGCGTCAGCGCTTCGATGGAAACGGAGGCCTCAGCGGCTTCTTTCTCGAAGTGATAGTGCGTCGCGAACCCGCGCGAGGCCAATTTCCCCATCTCAGGAGCAGGCCGCTTTTCCCGCATTGCCATATCTCCGAAAGTCTTTTTGATGAGTGCTGCGATATTGTCGGGCTCAACGTCACCGACGACAATCACGACCATGCGATTGGGCGTGTACCAATTTTCGTAAAACTCGACGAAACGTTCGCGGGGAGCGTTGTTGATGACTTCTTCCGTGCCGATAGGCATTCGACTGCTGACGCGGATGGTAGGGAAGGCGAATTTCATCTGTTCGACAAACGTTCTCCAGCCGACAGAGTCGCGGTCGCGCTTTTCGCTCAGAATGATACCTCGCTCGTCATCAATTTCGTCGGGGAGCAAAAGCATTCCATCGGCATAGTCGCGGATCAGTCGCATGCCCTCGTCGAGCATTTTGGCATCTGATTTGGGAAGCTCCAGCTTGTAGACCGTTTCGTTAAATGAGGTGTGGGCGTTCGTGTGATTGCCGAATCCCATGCCGAGACGCTGGAAATATTCGACCATTTCCCCTGCAGGGAAATTAGTGGTTCCATTGAAGGCCATGTGCTCGAGAAAGTGCGCAAGCCCTTGCTGATTATCGGCTTCCATGAGCGATCCGGCATCGACGAAGAGCCGCATACTGACACGATTTGGCGGCTCCTCGTTGGGGAGAATTGCGTATCGAAGACCATTATCGAGCAGGCCCCAGGTCACTGCCTTGTCGTTCGGGATATCGGAGCTCTCGTGGGGAAGGGGAATCGGATTGGACCCGGGCTTCTCTTCCGAAATGGCAGAGTGAATAAAGCAGTGAAACAGCAGTGATAGAGTGAGGAGACGAATCATCATGAAAATAGCGGCGGGGATATTGAATTTTGTCTAGGTGTCGAAAGATATTACGAAGTGGGAAAGGATGCGAGCGCGATTACCGGCGATTAAAGGCTACGCAGTCTTCGAATGTCGCGCCGGAACCGCCGAAAATATCAAGGGCGCTTCCGATCGTCAGATCGATACGATTGTCACTGAGATTGGCGACCTGATCCAGATCGGAAAGGCTCGCAGCACCTCCTGCATACGTAATCGGGCACTTTCCCCAGCTTCCGAGGTAGGCGACGAGTTCAGTATCAATGCCTTCGCATTTGCCTTCGACCTCTGCGGCGTGAATTAAAAATTCGTCGCAGTGATCGCACAGATGATCGAGGACTTCGTGACTGACCTCCAGATCGGTAAGGGTTTGCCAGCGATTCATGGCAACGATCCATCCGTTTTCAGAACGACGACAACTTAGGTCAATCACCAGTTTATCTTTTCCGGTTTCCGTCACAAGATCAGCCAACGCTTTTTCCTGAAAATGGCCCTCTACGCTGAACAGGGTCGAGGTCGCGATTACGTGCGAAGCCCCTTTCTCCAGCCATTGCCCGGCATTGGAGGGATTGATTCCTCCGCCTATCTGAAGACCGCGAGGATAGCTCGCGAGAGCGGATTCAGCGGCTTCGTCGTTTCCCGGGCCCAGCTTGATGACATGGCCACCGCCGAGTTGATTTTTCGCGTAAAGTTCGGCGAACCAGGAGGCTGATTTATCACTGATGAAGTTGGTCTCCAGTTCAGCGGCTTCTGAATCGAGCGTGCCTCCCACGATCTGTTTAACGCGGCCTTCGTGAAGATCAATGCAGGGGCGAAACTGGGTCATTTGGATTCGGAGAAGGCAGAGAAACGTGAATCTACGGTCGACCGGGCAATTGGTCACCTCGAAAATGAGATTGCGCCGGATTCGGTATTTTCAGGCAACGCAGAAAAAATCACTCCCTTCCTGAAACCCGCAGGGAGAGGCTTGTTTTCGTATTGTCTCTCGTGCTCCCGATTGTCCGATGGCGCAGAGCGCAACAGCCTTACCGTGAAAGGAGCCGAGTGTGTCAGTATCGAATACAGGGATTCCGTTGATTTTGTTTCCGATTTGTCTTTTATTCACTTCGATGAAAGCGTGGATCGCTACATTTTGAGCCTGCAGTAAACCGGCAAATTCTTTACCAACCGGCCCTGCTCCGCAGATGACGACTCCCAGTGTTTTGATCTGCTCTACGCGACTCAGGTAATACGCTTTGGCGCTTTGGAATTGCGATAGCTCGTATCGGGCGATCGTGCGGGTGCTGCGCAGGTCCGAGTCGTACCAATCGAGCAAGATCTCATCGACTTTGCCGATGGCGTATCCGCGTTCCAGAAGGCGCAGCCAGAAGTCGTAGTCTTCTGCCCAGGCCGGATCATGGTATCCACCAATTTCGACGAAGACCTCTCGTCTAATCATGTTGGTAGGGTTCGGAATGGGGCTGTCGACAAAGCGTTCCCTGAGAATCGCTTCAGGAGATTTTACGGAATTAATCCACTCGTTGTATCTTTGGTAACCTTTGTCGGGTGGCGAAGGCGATCCATCTGGGGCCCGTTTCACAATGCGAACGAGCGAACCACAGGCGGCGATTGCGGAATTCCGCTCCATGAAGGCGATTTGTTTGGCGAGGCGCTCCGGGTAAGCGAAATCATCACCGTCCATTCGGGCGACAAAGTCACCGCTTGCCATTTCCCAGGCAAGATTGGCGGCTTCGACAAACGTTCCTTTCCCTTTAAATTGGCGAATTCGGGAATCTGTCTCAGCGGCACGCTGAATGATGTCCTCTGTGTTGTCGGTCGATCCGTGATCAACAATTACGATTTCGAGATCATCAATGGTTTGCTTCTGGATGCTCTCCAGCGCGGCCTCAAACGTCTTGCCGGCATTTCTGACCGGAATCGCTACTGAGACAAGGGGGCTTTTCATGGGGGAACAAAAAAGGCTCCGGGGAAAACCGGAGCCTTTTTTAATATTCTGAAAAGGAGAGGGAGAGACTAGCTCTCGCCACCTGCTGCGGGCGCTTCGCCCTCTGTAGCGGCTTCGCCTTCGATGGCTTCACCGTCTTCACCAACGCCACCTTCAGAGGCTGCCGCACGTGTTTGAGCAAGAACCGCAACGAGAACGTCTCCGCCCATCTTGGTGGTAACTCCGTCAAGGAGGTTCAGATCGCACACTTTGAGGGTGTCGCCGATTTCCATGCCTTCGACGTCATTGACGATTGCCTCAGGAAGGTCGCCTGGGCGACAGAAAATTTCGATCTCGTGGATGGTCTGTTCGAGAAGACCGCCGGATTTCACGCCAACTGGCTCACCGTGAAGTTCGATTGGAACCGTTGCGTTAATAGTCTCGTTTTCGCTTACGGCACGGAAGTCGACATGAATCAGAGAACCGCTGAGAGGGTCGCGCTGAATGTCCTGAACGATCGCGAGCTTGGATTTTTCCACCGCTCCATCAATTTCAAGATCGACGAGGAAGTTATGACTCGCCTGCTTGCGGGCAAGGTCGAAGAAAGACTTCGAGTTGAGTTGAATCATGTATTCCCGCTGGCTTGATCCGTAGATCACACCTGGTACGATACCTTCGCGACGAAGGCGTTTTGAAGCTGCGGTTCCTTGAACTTCGCGCTTGTCGGCTTGGAGCGTTACATGTTTAGCCATTTTTCCGGTCTGTTTTTGAGATTAATGCGGGCCGAATTTGGCCTTCTCGTGTGAGGGCGCGAAATTTACCCGATCCTCACGAGATGTCAAAGAGAGATGTCACCGACTCCTTAAGATGAATCCTTCGAATTGCTTCGCCGAGGAGTTCCGCGACGCTGAGAGCCTTCACTTTCTCTCCGGTTGCGTAGGGGGTACTGTTGGTTGAAATAAGCTCATCGATCTCTGAATCGGCGATACGCTGTCTGCCCTGGTCGTTCAGGACCGCGTGGGAAACACCTGCGTAGATGCGTTTTGCGCCGCGTTCTTTGAGCAACTTGGCAGCGGAAGTCAGGGTTCCTGCTGTTTCTGAAATATCATCGACAAGGAATACGTCGCGACCTTCGACTTCACCAATCAGGCTGATCGCCTCTACCTCTGTGGCGCTCACTCTGTTTTTAGCAACGATTGCGAGAGGGGTGCCGAGCGTCTTTGAATAGGCATGGGCCATTTTCATACCGCCGACATCAGGTGAGACCACGACAAGATTATCGGAGACACCCTGATCCCTCAGATACTTGATGAGCACAGGCATTGCGTAGAGATGATCGACCGGGATATCGAAAAATCCCTGAATTTGGCCAGCGTGCAGATCCATCGTCAGCACTCTCGTGACTCCTGCGGCGGTGAGAAGGTTGGCGACAAGTTTCGCAGTGATGGGAACTCGTGGTTGGTCTTTTCTGTCTTGCCGTGCGTAGCCGAAGAAAGGGATCACTGCGTTAATGGTTTCGGCGCTGGCTCGTTTGGCAGCGTCGACCATGATGAGCAGTTCCATCAGGTTCTGATTGGTAGGCGGGCAGGTCGGTTGAACAATGAAGATGTCCCGGCCGCGAATATTCTCGTTAATTTTGACGAAGGTTTCTCCATCAGGGAATTGTTTCACGGTGGCATCGGATCGCCGCACTCCAAGGTAAGCGGCGATTTCGTCTGCCAGCGCGGGGTGTGCAGAGCCACTGAGAATGCGAAAATCGAGGACCATGGATTTATCCTCGCGAAATCATTGGAAAACGCCAGTGAAATATCGACCTCTTTCGCCGGTTTTTTTAAAAACGGGGAAGTAAGGGAATCACCGTGCCTTTTTTGTTTCCTCGGGGCTGGGCGCAGAGGGCGACTTTGGTGGGTCCCAGGTTCTCGAATTCCTTCGAGAACCTGACGTGATTTTTCCACTTCGAATGGCGTGGTAATAACGTCGCTCATTTTTGATTCGGGGCATTTCTTCCGATCTTCCTCAAAAGCTAATCCGGTCAAGGTGGGTCGTGGCGAAGAGGCCTCACCGTTTTTGAAAAGTCAGAGAAGCGCCTTTTCGATTGCTGGGATTGTCCTCGCTATCGTTTTCGTCAGCTTCGGGGGGTGATGCCTTGAACCTTGAACTGGCCTTCTCTTGACGGTATCACTCTCTGACCAGCGAAATGCACCCGTCTCGATTCGCGCGAGAAGATGCCCACCGATTGGCGCCGTGGGAACCGAGAGCTCTCCAGCTGTGATCGGATTGTCTTCCCTGTGTGAATGATGACCACTTACCGCAAAACAAATGAGCAGGTCAGTAAGTTTTTGTGCGGGAAAGTGTATTAACTGATCGGTTTTGCAAAAGTAATCTTCCCTTCCTCCGATAGCGGGGTGATTCGGAAGGGGGCTATTTTCCAGCTATTTTGTCAGCAATATTTAAAAGATTCTCAAGAACGTTTTTGGCTAACGGGTCAATGTGGATCACTTTTCCACCAATGGCCTCGGCGAGAGCAATGGCGCTGGACGTATCGAACTGAGGTTGTACAAAAATTACCGAGACGTTGTCTTTTTTTGCCTGGTCGATGAGACCTACGAGCTTTTTTGGTTCGGGGCTGCGACCGTTTAGCTCAACGGATTTTTGCACGAGTCCGTAAGCCTTCGCAAAATAGCCGAAAGCGCCGTGATAGACGTAGAAGGTCTCCCCTCGCATCGGAGCGAGCGCAGTAACGAGCTCTTTGTCAGTCGTGGTGATGTCAAAAATGAGCTGAAGGGTTCTCTCGTCTATTTGCGCCTTCTCTTCCGCTGAATCCGTGAGCTCACTGAGGGCTGAGGAAATAGTATTAACCTGCTCGATTAGGTGCGCCGGAGAAAGCCAGACGTGAGGGTCGAGACCGCTGTGGTCGTGGCCTTCGTGACCCTCGTGATCATGTTCATCGTGATCGTGATCGTGATCGTGATCGTGATCACCGTGATCATGTTCATCGTGATCATGTTCATCGTGATCATGTTCATCGTGATCACAGGATCCATCTACGGTATCGAGACCTTCCAGCAAACTAATGAGTTTGGGGGCAAAATTGCCTTCTTCGAGTTTCTCCAACAGCGCTTTCTCGAAGGGCAGTTCGCCCGTGAAATAAAGCTGAGACGACGAAAGCCGAACCACGTCCTTGGGGGTGGGCGAGTAGGAGTGGGGATCGTCGTTTTCTGATGCCAAGGTCTCGACGTCGAATAAATCTCCGCCGATGGACTCCACGAGAAAGGCATAGGGAGCAACGGGGACGAAGACGGCTGGCTTCCCTGAAATGGGAGCAGGGCTCGTACTGCTTTTTTCACAGGATACGTTTAGTGCAGCGAAGAATAGCGATAGACTGAGAAGAAAGGGGGGGATTAAAAGGCGCATAGCGTGGAAATGCAATTAGATTGCAATAGTCACCCGATACGGACAAAAAGTCAAGAGGGGTGCCGGCGATGTGAGCCCCTTTATTTTGGGCCAGTGCTCTATCGGGACCACAAGCTTCAGGATCGAGTACATTCAGCCCCGTTCGCGCCTCCGCTGTCGGTTTGACATCTTTGTCCCTGCGGACGTTCTTCAGTGATGCGTGGAAGTTTCCTTATACTCACCCTGATTGCATTCGCTTCTCCTCTGTTGGGGGGCGAAAAACAGCCGAACATCGTGCTTTTGCTCTCAGACGATCAATCCTGGACCGATTACGGTTTCATGGGGCATGAACAGATTGAGACCCCTCATCTCGACAAGTTTGCGGAAAGAAGTGCCGTCTTTCGTCGTGGCTACGTACCCACCGCTCTTTGCCGGCCGTCCTTGATGACGCTTGCGACTGGCCTCTACACGCATCAGCACATGGTGAGCGGAAATGATCCCTCGCCTCTTTTGACCGAGGGGAAGAAAGCAGGGCCGCAATACGATGCGCTGCGAGCGAAGCTCATTTCATACGTAGATCGCAAGCCTACGATCGCTCACTTGCTTGGAGATAAAGGTTACCTCAGCCACCAGTCGGGAAAGTGGTGGGAAGGCAGTTATCAGCGAGGTGGGTTCACTCATGGCATGACTCGTGGTTTTCCCAAGCCGGGGGGCCGTCATGGCGATGATGGTCTCAAGATTGGACGCGAGGGAATGAAGCCGGTTTTCGATTTTATCGATCACTCCGTGGCAGAGGAGAAACCCTTCTACATTTGGTATGCGCCGTTTCTTCCCCACACGCCTCACAATCCGCCCAAAGCGCTTTTCGATAAATATCAAAAGAGGGTCGATTCCCCGTTTGTGGCAAGATACTACGCGATGTGTGAGTGGTTCGATCAAACCTGTGGGCAGCTAATTGACTACGTGGATGAGAAGGGGCAGACGAACGATACCCTTTTTGTTTTTATTTCCGACAACGGCTGGATTCAAAGCGTGGACAACGGGAAATACGCACCGAGATCCAAGCAATCGCCAAACGAAGGGGGAACTCGCCAACCGGTTATGTACAGTTGGCCCGGAGTGATCGAACCGGGAGATCGTGGTGATCAGCTCGCCTCGAGTATCGACATTGTTCCCACCATGCTGAGTGCTGCCGGAGTGGAAGTCCCTGATTACATGCCGGGAATGGACCTGATGGCTTCGCTGAAAAGTGGTGAGGCATCACCGCGTGGGCAGGTTTTAGGGGAAGGCTTTGCTCATGATGTCGCGAATGTTGAAAAGCCTGAGGACTCTCTGCTCTATCGCTGGATCGTGAAGGATCAGTGGAAGCTGCTTCTAACCTACGATGGCGAGGTCAACCGCTACGCCTCCTCGCACCTTCGCGAAGAGAAGCGACCACAGCTTTACGATCTCCTCGCCGACCCTCACGAAAATGAGAACCTGGCGTCCAAGAATCCCGAAATAGTCAAAGAGCTCGCGAAAGAGATCAGCGATTGGTGGCCCGTTACCGAACGAAAAGTGCTCGAGACCTGGAAGTAATCGAAGAATCAAGAGGGTTGGATCGATGACCGGATCCGGTTAGATTTTGTGCTGATACAGATTGTTTGCCACATTCAGACACGAAGAGGCCGGCATTGATAAAGAGGCTGAAAGCATCCTAGCGAGGAAGGATCCGCTCACTGACCATCCTGATTCAGTTCGCCGATGACGCGGGCTCCGGTTTCGTCGATCAGGAAAACCTCAAGGCTGACGGGGAGCTTTGCCTGCTTGAAAGCATCGACGAGCGATTTTCCGTATTCCTGCAGTTTTCCTCCGGTCGCGGGGAAGAGGTAGATCATTTGGCGATCAATGACGAGGGCCTGGATCCGGTCGCCGAGGGATTCCCGAAACCGATCGGGAAGTTTCGGGGAAATGAGGACGCTGCTCAGAAAGGGATCGTCACTGTGGAGGATGACATATTCAATGATGCCACGATCGTCGCGAGCGAATTCAGGTTCGACCTCTTCCAGAATCGCATTGGCCACTTTTTCTGCAGCAGGAAGAAACTTTGTCCAATCGAGGTTTCGTTCCGACCAGATCTTTTCGGTAAATGGTCGCACCCCGTAGTCCCATTCGTAAGAGGCAATGAGCAGCGTTTTTTCGGCCCCCGAAGGCGTTCGAGTGACCTCAGCTCCTTCAAATGTTCCTCCAATGATGATGCCCATGCGCTTTGCGGGTTCGTCAGCAAAGGCCGAAAGGCCCGCGAGCAGGGTGATTACGAGAGCCGCTATTGCGGCTGAAGCGCGAAACTTGATTGATTGATATTGAAATCTGTTTGCCATCTTTTCGTGAAGGGGTTGTATGAGTATGAGTCCTATGCGACTAGACACCGATGATTACATTTCTACAAGGAACCCTCGAAGAAAGCTGGCCGGGACGCCTCGTCATTAACGCAGGTGGGGTTGGTTACGAAGTGGTGATCCCGTTCCTCGGCGAGGATGCTTTCGGGCAGATCGGCGATCAGGCGAAAGTGCTGACCCATCATCATATTCGGGAACAAGAGCAAACGCTCTATGGTTTCGCTGATGATGATGCCCGTGATCTGTTTCGACTTTTGATGAATCGGGTTTCAGGAATTGGGCCGAAAGTCGCGATGTCGATCCTGAGCGGGATGGGCACGAATGATTTCAAACAAGCCGTCGTGGGAGGCGATACCGCCACGCTTTCGAAAATCAAAGGGCTCGGGAAAAAGACAGCTGAACGGATCGTACTTGAGCTTGGGGACAAAGTGGGTGTCAAAGAAGCGTGGCAGGCTCAGTCTTCTGAGATTCCGATGGAACCCGCTCAGGTCGCGAAGAACGATGCGCTTCTCGCCCTTATCTCACTTGGTTATAAACAGACCGATGCGCAAAAGGCGATCGAAAAGCTTCCCGCAGAATTGGTGAAATCGGATGAAATGCTGAGAGCTTCGCTGCGTCTCCTTCAGGGATGATTGAAAAATCCATGGTAGATCCTGTTGAGAGAGCGAGGCAAATTCAGGCCGCGTTGCCTGAAGGGGGACTTTTTGCTGAAAAGGCCTGGAGAATTTCTCCTGAGCCTTTTCCGCTCGATAAAGGACTCGTGAAGCAATTGGAGAAGCTTGGACCTGTCTTTCTGAAATTCCAGAAAGCCTGTGACACGATCTACCGACGAAGTCGCAATGGTTCGTTACCCGGCTGGGTCGCTGATTATTTAGACAGGGGAAAACCTGATGAGCTGCTCGAATTGGGCATGGCCGGGAATCTTGCCGAGGTCACTCCGCGGGTGATTCGCCCCGATTTGATTCTGACTGAGAATGGATTCACCGCGACCGAGCTCGATTCGGTGCCCGGGGGAATTGGGCTCACGGCATGGCTCGAACAAATTTATTCAAAAACGAATCCTGATGTGACCCTCGTTGGAGGCGAGCGCGGAATGCTAGATGGTTTCGCCTCTCTCTTTAAAAAACCGTGTGCCGATATCCTTGTGTCGCAGGAATCGGCTGATTATCGCCCGGAAATGGAATGGATCAGCCGAGAGCTGGAGGGCGACTGGCAGGTTCATGATGCGGAGACCTACGAAGTATCGGATCGGGATGTCTATCGCTTTTTCGAACTCTTTGACCTCCCCAATATTCCATCCGCAATGAGTATCGGAGCGGCTGCCGCAAAAGGGGACATCGAGCTTATTAGCCCCTTCAAACCGTGGATAGAAGAAAAAATGTGGTCAGCGCTGTTTTGGTCGCATCCGCTCAAAGAAGTGTGGCGTCGGGAGCTACGTGAAGGCAATTGGAAGCGGTTGCAGTCGATTTTCCCACAAAGCTGGGTCGTCGACCCTGCTGAGATTCCTCATCAAGCTGTCATTCCGGGATTGGGAATTCAACATTTCTCGGAAATGAAGAGGTTCTCTCAGTCCGAACGCGAGCTGGTTCTGAAGTTGAGTGGTTTCAACGAGCGTGCCTGGGGCAGTCGCAGTGTTACGATCGGTCAGGATTCCTCTCAGGAGGAGTGGGGGCACGCAGTTGACGAGTCCATTTCTTCATTTGACGAGGCGCCCTTCGTTTTGCAGCGATTTCACAGTGGGCGACTCGTCAAGCATCCCTGGCTGAATCCGGCGACCGGCCAAATCGAAATGATGGAAGGCCGAGTCAGGCTTTGTCCATACTACTTTGTAGCGGCGAACGGTAAAAACGTCAGTCTTGGTGGCGTTCTCGCCACAATCTGTCCCGCAGATAAGAAGGTGCTCCATGGGATGAATGACGCCATTCTGGTCCCCTGTCAGATCGCCTAATTTGGCGACGGCCACTCAAGAGCGCCCCCGTTAAAATCGCGAAAGCGGGCCATTCAGGTATTTGATCGTGGGCTCAGATTGAATACCTAAACTTATTAAATAAAGGTAACTTTTTAAAATAAAACGTGACTTCCGAGGTTAATTTCGCAAAATTGAGAATTGAACACCCCTTTATTTAAAACTTTTCTAAACAAAATTTGCGTTTATGCGTATCAATGTTAAGATTTTCGCGGTCTAGGTGACTACCGAATCGACCACCACTCAATTCTGTCTAATCTCTCATTTCGGCAAAAAATTTGTTAATTAGAAAATGGGAATCGGACTCACTTGATTTTTGAACCACACAGAGGCCTAAGGACGTGAAAAAACTTAAATTTACCTGCTCAAACTGCCAGGCAAAGCTCCGTGTACCGACGCACCTTGCCGGTGTCTCTGCGCCGTGCCCCCAATGCGGCGAGACGATAACTGCTCCGTCGGACGTGACGCTAGCAGAAGAGGACGAACCCTCCTCTGCAGGGCATGAGGCGATACAGAAAGAACCTGTGCAGATAGGAGCGGCGGTATCTCACAAAGCGTCGGCATCGGTTCAGCAACTACAATCTCACGTTGTCGCTTCGTCGCCTTCGGTTTCAGTACCGCTCAACGAAAAAGAGGAAGACGTCGCGCAGCATCCGACCACCGAGCAAAATATTCCCGTTCCGATCCCTTCAGCACCGACGCCGGTAAAATGGGAGGAAGCGACAATCAATGAAGAGCGGGCTGCGGCCGAAGTACCTCCTGAACTTCGGGAGGCTGAAATGCCTGTCGCTCTCGACGATATTGATCTTCCGGACCCTGTTGTTCCACCGACAGCTCTAGTTGAATCGGAAATGGTTAAACCTGCTGAGCCCGCTCCGGTTGTCGAAATACCCGCTCCCAAAGCGATTGAAAAAACGCAACCGATTCGAATCAACGCGCAACCACGGAATTTGCCGGGATCAACGAATGATCCCGTTCCGGAGAGTGGCGATCTTCCCCGCCTCGACGCTTCTTTGGGTGAACAGAGCGCTGCCGCAACTGCTGCAGAAATGCTTTCGCCTGGTGGGATCGTTCCTCGGGAGCCGACAAAGGTTCAGCTGCCTTCTCCCGGTGATTCATCCCTCCAATTTGCGCCGGATGATTTTATCATTCCCGGAAACCAGGATGAGTATTCAGAGCCTGCGGATCAGGAGGAGGACACAGAGCCGATCACTGAGCCGATCACTGAGCCTTCAGAGGAGGTTCCCGAATCTCCCGCGGACAGCGATCTGACCGATTTTTCATTGGGTCAATCAGCATCACTCTTGCCTGAGGAGATCGAAAATGAGCCCGAACCTGATCTCGCCCCGGTGGATCAAGTCGCGCTGGCGGAGCCCGCATCTGTGAGCGAGCTACCCGGCCTTGATGTTGAAGCGGCGTTCCCACCCTCGACCGCAGAGGCTTCGCCTGTTCCCGCTGAAACCCAGGCTGCTCCGGAGGCCCTTGAAATTCCGCCGAAGATTGAGATTCCTGTTTTGGCAGCTCTTCCAGAGCAGCCGGAGACTATTCTTCAACATCCGGCTGAAGATGAGGAGTCGACAACTCCAGAGGTTGCGCCTCAGGAAGTTGAGGAGCCGTTTTCAGAACAGTTTTTCTCAACCGTTGATCAAGGCCCCGCTGAGCCGAATTCGCCGAAGTCGATTGCGGCTTCAGCAAAGGGCTCTCCCGCCGAGCTGGTACCTTCTCAGGAAGTCCCCGCTACTAAAATGCGACCTGAGGACGTGCTTGATGATATGTTCGGCGGAAGTGAATCAGGAGGAGGCTTCGGGCTCAATATTAAGCTTCTCATCATTGCCGGTGCGGCGGTGCTTGCGATCGTTGCTGTATGTTTGGTCGGAAGAGCGATGGGGGGGTGGTCAGTTCCCGATCCTGCGGCCGTTGATTCGGTGATCAAACCAATCCTGCCTGAGAAAAATGTTGAGCCGGAGAAATTCGAGGTGGTGCTCACTCCTGATCCGGGAATGGAGCCTTCTATTGATGGCGTTCCTGCAATGATAGATCCTATCGCACAAGATCCCGTTTCTGAAGCTTCGCGGGGAAGCAGCACGATTACGATGCCGGGCGATACCAGCACTCCTGTTAAAATCATGGATTCTTCAGGGAATCTCCGGGATCCCGTTGAGGAGGCAGCCAATTCCATTAAGTCAGCGCAAGATTCGGCAATGAATGATGCGGTAGCCGAGGTTGATTCTGCCGCGCTCTCTTTTGATGAAAGGGTTCAGAGCATTGTAAATGGGGATGATGCGGGAAGCGGAGCGCCTGCGATTTCACTGGATGCCGGTAGCGGATTGGCGGAAGGAGCTACCTCACTTCTGCCGAGATCAGAAAGTGGCGCATCCGCTGCGGGAACCGCCAAAAATTACAACCCTGAGCCTTCTTACCCAGCCCCAACCGATGAGGGCAGCCCGCTAGGACAGACACACGAACTCATTGACGCTTTTCTTCGTGCTCCTGATTGGGAAACGAGACTTCGCTACACCTATCAGGGTGACAGCCTCAAGCCGGCCATTCAGAGTTATTATCAGAAATGGGCCGAGCGACCGGTGGATCGATTTTCGCTTCAGCTGTTTCAAATGGAGAGTGATGCGGAAAGGGGTGGGCCATATTGGGTCTATCGTATCTCAACGAGTGAGGTGGATCAGGGATTTCCTCTCATCGTCAGGGTTGAAGACGGGAATTTAAAGGTGGATTGGGAGATTTTCTCCGAGTTCTACGATCGCCATTTTGTGCGATTCCGTTCCGGGGAAACCCCCGGCCCGGCTACTTTGCGACTCGTGATCGAGCGCATGTCTGATTACTACGGAGCTGATCGTGACGGGTTTGAAAATCTCGAAGATTACTACGTGTATCAGATCAATCCTCCTTACGGCGATTTGAATGAGTTTTCCGAATACGCCTTTGTCAAAAAAGACAGTGATGTCGCGAAGGGGCTCGATGCGGCCGTGGGATTGGGGGAAGAGCCGCTCGCTGTCATTATGACGCTGGAAAAAAGCTCTTTCGATCATGGGATTAAGCATTTTGTTATCTCTGAATATGTGACGGAGGGCTGGTTCCGATAGGTGGGAACGCCTGCAAGATGGAGAAGGAAATTGACCGGTTCATTCGCTATCTCGCGGTTGAGAAGGGCCTCTCTGACAACTACCAGATTTCAGTCCGTCGTTCCCTCGAAGGGTTCGAGGACTGGTTTAAGAAAAAGACCCGTAGTGATGAAGTGGGGGCGGTCACGATCGATCACCTCACCGCTTTCCTGGCAGAGCGTAAACTGGAAGACCGTCTTGCTGCCTCCAGTCTCCGCATTCAGTTGATCGCGCTGAAGATCTTTTTTCGTCATCTTGCAGGAAAGGGAAAAGTGAAAGAAGACGTCGCTGATGCGATCGACTCTCCCCGACTTGAAAAATACCTTCCCGATACGCTGAACGAACCAACCGTTCGACAGCTTCTTGAGTCGGTTGATGACAATCGGCTCCTTGCAAGAAGGGATCGGGCGATACTTGAATTGCTCTATTCGAGCGGTCTTCGCGTTTCTGAACTGACAGGAGGTCGACTCGAAAATCTCTATCTCGAAGATAAAGTCATCCGGGTGACAGGGAAGGGAAATAAAACCCGTCTCGTGCCCGTCGGTGCGGCCGCTTGTAAGGCGATTCAGAATTACCTCGACGGCGAGAGACCAGGACTCGTGAGCCGACATTCAGGGAGCGAAATCTTTCTTTCCAAATGGGGGAAGAAACTCACCACGACGCGTATTTGGCAGATTGTGAAGGAGCGCGCGAAAATGGCCGGGATTCATAGCAATGTGTATCCCCACCTTCTCCGCCATTCATTTGCGACCCATCTTCTCGAAAACGGAGCGGATCTGAGAGTGATTCAGGAACTCCTGGGGCATGCTGATATTGCGACGACCCAGATCTACACTCACGTAGACCAAAAACATCTCCGGAATGTGCACCGGAAGTTTCACCCGCGCGGGTAGATTTCTGTGTACCCAGAGAGCGAAGTCACGACCTTCACCTACAGAATAGGAGTGAAGGTTGTCGCCCGCGTCAAAGCGGACCGTCGCGGAACCGAGGCTATCTGGCCGCTCGCTCGAATCCTCAAAGAGCGAACTTACCCGGGCGCTCGGGCCTACTCGTCGTCAGCGTTTTTCCACCAATCAGCAGTGCGTTCCCAGGGATCAAGCGAGTCGCTGGTGCTTTCCTCCCGCTTCGTATCTTCCACGAAGAGCGCGTTGGCCTCTTCCTGAGCGATTTCCTCGAGCAAAATATCGACCTGATCAGGCTCTTCGATCAACTTTTTCTGACGTGAGACGATTACCGCGAAAAAGATGCCGATTCCAAGAAGCATCCCGACTACGAGCCCGACAAGAAGCAGCGCGGCGGCGCTGTTCGCTTCGACCCACGTGTTTTCGCCTGCTCCGTAGCTTCCGAGAACCGATTTATTCATCTGAATCAATCCGTCCACCGCCATGAGAGCGAGGACAAAGGCACCAATAATGAAGGCAAGTCGATTCAGGGAGAATTTCATAGCGAAAATGCTTCGACTCGCAAGAGAGAGAGTCAGCGTCGCGAACTATATCAAGTTTGGAAAAGGCGACAACGCCAAAATCTAATTTTTAAAAGATTGTCGCAATTTTGATAGAGAAATGGGCCGAAAATAGGCCGTTACCCTAAATTTGGCCGCAATGCTCACTGGCACTCAGCGCAGCGACCGTAGAATTCGAGCTCGTGATCGATGTCGGAATAACCGGACTCGGTTGAAATCTGTTTCTCGAGATGAGAAACAGGACAGGCGATATCAAGCACTTCGACCGATCCGCAGTCACGGCAAACGAGGTAGTCGTGATGGTGCTGTTGCCTCAGGCAATAATGGGCCGCCCGACTGTGGAATCCGATGCGTCGGACAATGCGCCGCTCTTCGAGCCGTTGAATCAGTCGATAGACCGTCGCAGGATCGGCGTTGGCTTTAAATTCGGGGCTTTTTGGAATGTCCTGGAGCGTCAGAGGGCGTGATGCCTTGGCGAGAACGCGCAGGCAAGCCTCCAGTGCAGGGGTGCGCCGCATCCCCGCATCAGCGCACTGTCTTAAAAGACTCTCTGTTGTATTCTCTCTGACCATTGAGTGGAATCATTATAGACACAGGCTCCAACCTTTGCAATCCTGCCGGACCTTCTACCTTTTCATGAAAATCTCCCTTCTGGCCAGCGCCTTCTTATTCATCGTTTCTTCGAGCTTTTCAGCGGAGGGAAAGTGGAATTTGATCTTCCTTCTTTCCGATGATCAGACGACCTACTCGATGGGGTGCTATGGAAATGAAGATGTGAAAACGCCTCACATGGATCAGCTCGCTGCTGAAGGGATGATCTTTGACAATCATTATGATACCACCGCCATCTGCATGGCGAGCCGGGGCAGTATTTTCACAGGACTCTTCGAATACCGAACCGGATGTAATTTTGATCACGGACATCTCCTCGAGAAGAAATGGGCAAAAAGTTATCCTATGCTCCTTCGGGCCGCCGGATACCGAACTGCTTTCGCCGGGAAATTCGGCATCGAGATCGCTGAGAAGCCGGAGTCGAAAAAGGGTCGGCTCGCCGAAGATGATTTCGATAAGTGGGGGGGAGGTCCTGGCCAGACGAACTACGGAACGATGAAAAATAAGTCAATGGTCGCCTACGCCGGGGAGTACCCGCATTCGACGGTTTCCTATGGCGCCTTCGGAAGGGACTTCATTAAAGAGTCAGCGAAGGGTGATGCGCCCTTTTGCCTGTCGATCAGTTTCAAAGCGCCTCATATGCCCGCGACACCGGATCCTCAATTCGATGATGTCTACGCGGGGAAGATCTTCACGAAGCCTCTGAATTACGGTCGCGAACATAGCGATCAGTTTTCTGAGCAGAGCAAGCAGGGCCGACAGTATGAGCGATTTGAATCCTGGGGCTACAAGGATAATTACGACAAGGTCATGGCGACCTACAATCAACAAATTTATGCGATCGATGTGGCTCTCGGAATGGTTCGGGAGGCGGTGAAGGAGGCGGGCGTCGAAGGGAATACGGCGATCATCTACACTTCCGACAATGGCTTTCTTTGCGGTTCACACGGCTATGGATCCAAAGTCTTGCCCTACGAAGAGGCCTCACGGGCGCCGTTGATCATCTATCTGCCCGGACATGAGAATTCAGGAAAGGAGATTCGTTGTCACGCCTTGACCGGCAACGTCGACTTTCATCCGACCCTGTTGGAACTTGCCGGGCTCAAAAAGCCAAAGGGCATCGACGGGAAAAGCCTGCTCACCCTCTACAATGATCCGGGAGCGACGACTCACACGCAGTTGCCGCTCATTAATGTGTGGGGACCGAAAGAGGTTCACAGCCTCGGGGTGGTCACGAAAGACTGGAAGTACATCTACTGGCCATCAAGCGAAGGCGGTTACGAAGCGACCGAAGAGCTCTTCTTCACGAGCGAAGATCCCCACGAACTCGAGAATCAAATCAGCAATCCCGCTCACCGTTCCGTCCTTGAGAAAATGAGGAAAAATTACGACAAAGAAGTCGACGGCTGGCAACAGAAAGCGGTGCCCTATCACAACTACCAACCGTTTGGGAGTCTCTTTGAGCGGGGGGAGTAGTGCTTTGGGGATTGCTTCAGAAGAACGGAGGCAAGTCTCAGGATGAAGCGTTCTTTCGCCTTGTTGCAACGCTAGGGGTTCAGTCGACCCCAGAGAAGAAGAGGCTTTACGCGCAGCGCACATTTCCACGCACTATTAATCGGGGTCGTCTGAAATCGGAGATTTCGGCGTTGGTAAAAGCGATGAAACACAAGTGGATCGAGGTTAAGGAATTCATGGAAACGGGTGGATTATTCCCTGTCGAAATTAAGCCGACACCAAAAAAGAATGCCAAAGGTATTCCGTATTCTAGCCTGGGGTTCTTGCAACCCCAGGGAAATTGAGGATGCGGAAGCCAACCCCAAAGTGGGTTGTGTCCGGTCGATGGTGCGCGTTTGGCGACTCGAATTACAGAACTCCTTCAGAGTTCACGTTTATTCTCCCGTTTAATCCCAGGGTTTCAAGAACCCTGGGCTGAGACATAATCCCTCTGGGACTCGTGGACAGTAAGCCCCCCCCCCCGGAGGGACAGTTGAACCATTGGGGCAACATCCTATTTCCATGAGCCTAAGGAATTACGAGGATCTTAATTACGCCCGACATAATTTTTTCGAGTGGGCTAGCGAAAATGGTGATTGAGCCGTTCGGAGACTCAGAGACGGAGACGATCTATTCGGGCTGGCGTTCTCGAAAGCTTCCCCGCGACATTCAGATTCGAGCGCGTCGGAAGTTACGAATGATCATTCAATCAATCACGGAGCCCCGAGAATTTACGGGCTCCTCCTGCAAACCGGTTGGAACCATTGAAAGGAAACTTGAAAGGATTTTGGAGTATTCGAATCAATCAGCAATCGCGCATCATCTTCAAGTGGAAGGACGGGCACGCTAGTGAAGTTTCAATCGTGGGCTACGATTAAGAATTATGAAGAGTGAAGACATACTGCCACTAATTCATCCCGGCAAAATCCTTCTCGAGGAGTTTATCCAGCCGATCGCATTGACTCTTGCCGAGGTATCGCGGGCGACCGCTATTCCGGCGTCACGATTCACTGAGATCACCAAGTGCAGACGAAGCGTCACTGCGGAGACTGCGCTTCGATTAGCCAAGTTCTTTGGAACTTCAGCCGCTTTTTGGGTCGGTTTGCAAGCCGAGCATGACTTGGAAGAGGCTCAACGCAAGGGGGCACGCATTGAACAAGAAGTGACCGTATTGGCATCCTGACGGCGGTTGCGACGATGACCCATGTGCCTAACCTCAGCTAAGAGGGTTAAGCCAGACAACCTTATAAGGTTAGGCGCTTTGCCTCAACAGGGTTAGATCGATGACCTAACCCTGTTAGGGGGCTGTTTTGAGCTGATTTCGTCAATCCGACCTCAGCTCCAGACGCCGTCGATTAATCGTTGGGCGGGGCCGCTGTAGCCGTCTTGAAGGATGGCGGGGAGACGATGAGGTCTCACGTTGTCGAAAGACTGAAGCATCGCAAATCGGAGGAGAGAGCCGGGGATTCCGACGGCGGTGAAGCCGGGATGTCCGGTCGCGGGATAGGGGCCGCCGTGGTTCATCGCCGGTGAGACGGCGACGCCTGTTGGCATTTTGTCATTGAGAAGACGTCCTACTTTTTGACGAAGGATGGGAGCAAGCTTCCCGTAGGCGGTTTCATCCGCCTCGGAGTCATCGGAGTAGATCGAACCGGTGAGATTTCCCTCCATCGTTTCCAGTATCGTGGTTGCTTCTGCGAGGTCTGCGGCGACGACAATGATCGCGGAATTACCGAATGCCTCGGTCTGCATCGTTTCAGGATCTCTGAGGTAGACTTCTCCGGATACTTGAAAAAGGGTGTTCGCGACGCAATAGCCTGAGCCACTTCCTTCGCCGGTGCCACAGCAGGTTTCAGCGCCTCCCCCGGTGAGAAGTTCGTGGCTCTTGTGAAGAGATTTTTCGACGGCGCCGGAAAGCAATGTTCCGACGGCCGCTCCTTCGAAGCGCTCGGTCACGTCCCTAATAAAGCGCTCCGCTGAGTCGCTTTTGATGAGCAATACCATGCCCGGATTGGTGCAGAACTGTCCGGTGCCCATGAGGCAGCTGCCGGCGAATTCTTCTGCGAGTGCATCGCATTTGGCATCGAGCAGTCCCGGGAGAATCACGACCGGGTTCACGCTTGAGAGTTCGAGATAGATCGGTTTTCCGGCTCCGTCGGCGGCCTCCTTCAGTTTCAGTCCTGCGCCACGACTTCCGGTGTATCCGGTCGCTCCGATGCGGTCATCGGTCACCATCTGACCTCCGATGTTATGGTTGGTGCGATAGATTAGCTGAATCGTGCCGGCAGGCATTCCTGTCGATTGCGAGGCATCAAAGGCGGCTTCGGCGAGCAGTTTGGTGGTGCCGGGATGAGAGGAGTTGGCTTTCGCGATGACGGGGTTACCGGCGGCAATCGCGGCGGCAAAATCACCTCCTGCGGCGCTGTTGAACGCGAATGGGAAATTGTTGGGGCCGAAGACACAGACGGGGCCGATCGCTCCATAGCAGGATCGGATATTGTTTGCCGAGTCGATCACCGGTTGTTTCCAGTTACCGGAACGGGCGGCGGCAGCGGCTTGCCTGAGCTGGCCGGTGGTGCGCGGTAGTTCAACGTCGGCGAGACGGGGGCTGACGGGCAGAGCGGTTTCGAGTCGGGCCATCTCGACGAGGGCTTCGGCACGCGATTCGATGTTCGCAGCGAACGCTTCAAGAAACTCCGCGATTTTGTCTCCGGAAGTTTCCTTCAGGATCTCGAATGCTTCAGCTGCAGATGCCAGTGCGGCATCACAATCCGCCCACGAACTGATTGGATAGACGGCATCAAGGGCTTCTTTCGTAGCGGGGTTATCCGCTTGAAAGGTTCCTGTGAAATCTGAACTTCGCCATTCTCCGGCGATTAAAACGGGTTCCTGTGACATAGAGGGTAAGTGGGTGTTTTCTTGAGAGCCGAAGCGGCGGTCGCCGACACGTCGGCCGCCGAAGTGTCGGCCAGAGTGGGGAGGCGTCAAGCGGAGGTCGAAGTGAGGGAGAGCGGGTAGTGGGAGAGTTGTCTGAAGCCGTCTTCCGTAATCAGGTAATTGTTTTCGAGTCGTATTCCGCCCCGAAGTTCCGGACCGTAAAGCCCCGGTTCAAAGGCAACAAGATCGCCCACTTCAAAGGTGTCATCCCAAGCGGGATTGATGCGCGGCACCTCATGGGCATCGAGCCCTACCCCGTGTCCGGCATGATGGAAAAACTGGTAGCGATTCCACCCATCGAGTTGGGCGTTGACCTTTTCATACATCTCTTTGCAAGATTGGCGGGGCCGAAGGAGCGATTCCCCCATCGTCATCACCTCGACGATATGGGCGTGTGCCTCCTGCTGTTTTGCGGTTGGATTGCCATCGACGGAGAAGGTGCGGCAGAGATCGCTTCGATAGCCACGAACTCCCACTCCCAGATCGAGGACGTAAAGTTCTCCGGCTTCAACCTTGCGACGATGGCGGGCAAAGCCTCCGGGGCCACCGCATTGGAAATCCTGCCCCCATCCGGAGAGAAACTCTCCCGCTTCAAAGGTCGCTGATTCCTGCATCGCGGCCATCACTTCCACTTCGGTGACACCCGGTTCGATGACTTGCTGGGCCGTTGCATAAGCACGTTCGGCGCATCGAATCGTGAATTCGAAGGCAGCGACTTCGTCGGCATCCTTTTTCCGTCGCAGGTATTGGTAGTCCTCGGAGATGTCGGTGCATTCCGGGCCCTCGAGTAAAGCCACCGGGGTTTGCTCTTCGGTCCCTGCTGACTGGATGCCCTTGAGAAGAGGGTTCAAGACCTCTGCCAAGCAACCGCTGAGATTGGGTTTTAGAGTGAAGAGATGGTTGGGAATATAGGTGACGTTGTGATCAGCGGCAGGTGCGACGGCCGATTCGTCGTGGGTGAAGAGGGTCGTGTCACCATCTCGTTTCACGACTATGGCGGTCGGGGTGAGTGGCTGTTCGTGCCAGTATCCGGATAGCGAGTAGACGTAATGGCGATTGAAAAAGATCGCGGCTTCGAGATTTTTCTCTGCGAGGTAGTGGCGCAATCTTTGCTGACGTTGACGACACAGCTCGCCGTCTAGGGGCGGAGAGGGAAAGGGCATAATGATGGGTAGGTTAACCTGAAAGGGATTTTGCTTTCAAGTGATGAATTGGGCGCGTCTGTGGTTCACGCGGTCAGGGCGGAAATTGTCTTGTCGCGAGGGTCTGAAAATCATGAAGATCCTCTCTATGAACAAGACTTGTTTCGGATCGTTTTTCATTCTCCCGTGCCTCATTGCTGTTGGATTTCCTCTTTCAGCGCAAGAGGTGGTGCAAAAAGTGGTTGAGGTAAAAAATCCCCCTGCATTGATTTCTGCCAAGGATGCAAAACCGCTCGTCGAGGGTCGTCATCACCTGGCACTCCTCGCGGGCGAAGCGAGCAGGGCTGCCGGAGTTGAAGTTATTGAGATAGGTAAAGAGCAATTCGAGATTCTCCCGGGCGGAAAAGAAGCGGATGGGATTGTCGGTGATTTCGTTTTGAGAAACGATCGTATCGAAGCGGTCATCTCAGGAAATTTACCGCTCCGCCGTCCTAACATGAGCGCTTTTTATGGTGAGGGGAATGAGACTCCGGGTTGTCTCTACGATCTGACGCTCAGGGGGCGAAACAACGATCAAATCACGATTTTTTGTCCGGCAAATCAGAAGGGCCCCGTCAACTATGTGAAGCCATACATCGGATCGAAGCGGCAGCGCGTCGGAGTCGAGACGATGGTGACGGCAGCGAAGAAGGACGGAATATCGAGGCAGCACCTTTACCTATTGGAGGACGGCTGGGAGGGGATCTTAATCGAAACGCACCTTCGGAATGAAACGGACAAAGAGGAGAAGGTTTCGGTTCAGGATCTCTGGACGCAGATGAGAGTAAAAGGGAATGTCAAAGGCATCCAATGGGCCGATGCGATCGATCCGGCTCACAAATGCGGCTACGCCTTTGCCTGGGTCGAGGACGGAGGAAGCACGATTCCGGCGGGGAATTCGGTAACGCTTCGCCCCGGCGAAAAGATGAAGCTTGCTCGATTTTTTGCGGTGGCAGAGTCTCCCGCCGCCGCGGTGGGGGTGGTCGCATCGTTCCGCGATGCGAAATCGATAGGCGACGTCAAAGTCACGTTCTCCTCTCCGAATAAAGAGCCCGTCACGGATGCTAAAGTCTCGATTAAAGTGGGAGATGCACCGGCGGTGCCTGCTTATCCCAATGCGGAAGGCGTCGCTGAATTTGCTTTTCTTGCAGGGGAGTTTGAAGCGACCGCAGAGGACATTGGGCGCGAGTCCGTTTCGCAGAGCCTCGCTATTACTTTAGACAAGGTGAGTGAGTGGAAGTGCGAAATGACGAAGCGCTCCGCCATTCAGTTTAAGATCGTCGGAGACGATGGGGACGATACGCCCTGTAAAGTGCAGTTTCATCCTCGCAAAGGCACCGCGGCGATCAATCTAGGCCCCACGGACCGGGCACATGGTTGCGTTGATCAGTGGCATTCTGAGACCGGTGATTTTATGGCGCCACTTCCAGTGGGTGAATATCGAATTGTCGTGACTCGGGGGCCGGAGTTCGATGCCATCACGAGGGATGTTACGCTTGCTTCCGGCGAGGTGGTGACCTTTGAGGGGCAGCTCGAGAGGACGGTTCGGACCGACGGATGGATTTCTGCCGACTTTCACAATCACTCAACTCCGAGCGGGGATAACACTTGCGGGACGCCGGATCGGCTCATCAATCTCGCGGCGGAGCATATTGAATTTGCGCCCACGACAGAGCACAATCGGATTTACGACTGGGCGCCTCAGATTGCTGAGTTGGGGCTCACTCCTTTTCTCGCTACGATTCCTGGAATGGAGCTGACTGGACGAGGGGCACATTTCAATACCTTCCCGCTAAAACCCGAACCCATGAAGCAGGATGGTGGTGCTCCCGTATGGCAGAAGGATCCGAGATTGAACGCTATTGTTTTGCGCGATTTTCAGGGGGAGGAGCCTGACCGCTGGGTTCATGTGAATCATCCTGACATGACCGAAAATTTTATTGACCGAAACGGAGACGGTCGAGCGGATGGGGGGTATGCGTACTTCGGAAATCTCCTCGACGGGCTTGAGACGCAGAACTACCGGGGCACCAACATTCTTGCCGAGGCACCATTCTCAATTGGGAAAGCACGCACCGGACTGGGCAAGCAGGTGAGTTACCATCGCGAGTTCATTTGGCTGCAATTGTTAAACCAGGGGCTTGATGTATGGGGGATTGGAGTGGCTGATTCACACCACGTTTATGGGAATGGCGTCGGCAGTTGGAGAACTTATCTTCCAAGCCCTTCGGATGATCCTGCGGAAATCGATTGGCGAGACGTTTCAGCGCAGGCAAAAAATGGTAGAATGATTGTCTCGAGCGGCCCCTTTTTGAAAGTGATGACCGGAATGGGAACGATTGCGGGAGGGCACGAGCGCAGCAGTGGTAAAGTGCTTCTGGAGGTGGACGTTCAGTGTTCCAATTGGCTTGATATCGATCGGGTTCAGGTGCTTGTGAATGGCCGCCAGGATTCTCGATACAACTACACTCGTGAGAGTAACCCTGAGATGTTTGGGGAGAAGAATTCGCCCGTGAAGTTCAAGGAAACGATCACTATGAATCTCAGTGAGGATGCTCACCTTATCGTCGTCGCAATCGGAGAGAATGAGACACTGCAACAGGGATTCGGAACCAGCACGCAGGCGTCTTATCAGCCGTGTGCGTACAACAACCCCATCTTTATCGACGTCGACGGTGGCGGATTCGAACCGAACTACGACACGCTTGGGTATGATCTTCCGGTAAAGGGGCTCTCGGTCGAAGCGGTCGAGACCTTGCTGGGGCGGTGATTTGGCGGGAAGATAAGAGAAAACGTGGGAGATAGGAGCCTGCTTTTTTTAAATCTGAACGAGCGAGTTGATTCTAAAGGTGTATCTATTTCTATGAAGTTATTTTTGGGTCTACTCGTGCTCGCCTCAACCACTGTGTTTTACACAGAGGCAGCAGCCGCTACGCTCACCGTTCGCATCTCGGATATTCCCGGTGCGAAAGGGGATCTACTTGTCGGGATTTATGCAACGGCTGACTCTTTCACGGCCTCGCCGATGGAAGAGTCCCCCAAAATTAAACTGACGACTGAGGAAGATCAGGTCGTGGTTTTCAAGGATCTGAAGCCTGGTAAATATGCGATTGCTGTCATTCAGGATCTGAATGAAAACGGCAAGCTTGACCGCAATTTCCTCGGCATCCCGAAAGAGCCGCTCGCGTTCTCGGTGCTCAAGAAAATCCCACGAGGAAAGCCCAAGTTTGAGGCCTGTTCCTTTGAAATAGGGAAAGAACCGGTTTATTTGGTAATCTCGCTGATTACCAAATAAAAAAGGCGCAACGACACATCGAGTGAGGTTGCGCCGTTTCTCTAAATTCCGTCAAAGATCCGCATCGGTAACAGCGCCCTGTGAAGCGGAGTTTACGAGTTTCGCGTATTTGGCAAGAACGCCAGTTGTGTAACGCGGCTTAGGCTGCTTCCACTTTTTCTGACGCTTTGCCATTTCCTTTTTCGTGATGTGCAGGGTCATCTTGCGAGTTTCTGCATCGATCGTGATTTGATCTCCATTGTTCACCACGGCAAGCGGTCCCCCGACAAAGGCTTCGGGGGTGACGTGTCCAATTACGAAACCATGGCTTCCGCCTGAGAAACGACCATCGGTGATCAAAGCAACATCCTTTCCGAGTCCGGCTCCCATGATCGCACCGGTCGGCCCGAGCATCTCCCGCATTCCCGGGCCGCCTTTGGGGCCTTCCATGCGAATGACAATGACGTCGCCTTTTTTGATTCTTCCGCCGAGAATGGCGCTCATCGCTTTCTCTTCTGAATCATAAACCTTGGCAGTTCCTTTGAAGATAAGGCCTTCCTTACCAGAGATCTTCGCAACGGCACCTTCAGGGGCGAGGTTGCCATAAAGAATGACGAGGTGGCTCTCTTTTTTGATCGGATTTTTGACACTACGGATCACGGTTTGGCCGGCCGGGTAGCTCGCTTTCACTTTCGCGAGGTTTTGCTTCACTGTCTTGCCGGTCACGGTCATGCAATCACCGTGAAGCAGACCGGCGTTCAACAGCATTTTCATGAGTGGTAAGGTGCCTCCGATTTCGACGAGCTTCATCATTACGTTTGCTCCGCTTGGCTTGAGGTCAGCGATCACGGGGACGCGTTTTCCGATGCGGGTGAAGTCGTCGATGGAAAGTTTCACTTCCGCTGCACTCGCAATCGCGAGGAGATGCAGCACGGCGTTGGTCGAGCCGCCGAGAGCAATCGTTACCGTGATCGCGTTCTCGAAGGCTTTCTTCGTCATAATGTCGCGCGGACGAATGTTTTTGTTGATCAAGTTGACGACGGCTGCGCCGGCGTCAAAACAATCCATCAGCTTTTCATCGCTCACGGCAGCCTGTGCCGAGCTGTTCGGAAGGCTCATGCCGAGGGCTTCGATCGCGCTTCCCATTGTGTTCGCGGTGTACATGCCGCCACAGGAACCCGGTCCCGGAATCGCCGTTTTGGTGATGCCTTCGAGTGTCTCATCATCTATTTTACCCGCACTGTGCTGTCCCACTGCTTCGAAAACGGAAACGATGTCGACGTCTTCTCCCTTGAAGCAACCTGGCTTGATCGTTCCGCCGTAAACGAAAATTCCGGGACGATTCATGCGTGCGATTGCCATCATGCAGCCGGGCATGTTTTTATCACAACCGCCGATTGCGACAACGCCATCCATGCCTTCGCAACCCACTACCGTCTCGATTGAGTCTGCGATTACTTCCCGACTCACGAGGGAGTATTTCATCCCCTCGGTTCCCATCGAGATGCCGTCAGAGATGGTGATTGTATTGAACTCTACCCCTTTGCCCCCTGCCGCATCAGCGCCTTTAACTGACTCTTTGGCAAGCTTGTCGATGTGCATGTTGCAGGGCGTCACCATGCTCCAGGTTGAAGCAATCCCGATGATGGACTTTTGAAAATCGGCATTGGTGAAGCCGACCGGATGAAGCATCGCACGGCTCGGCGCTCTATCGGGTCCGTCCAGCATCGGTGATGAAAACTGGCGGTGTGCCTGAATCGTTTTCGTTGCAGCGGATTTCTTCGGGGAAGCCTTCTTCTTTTGTGTGGTTTTCTTAGCCATGATAGTGGGATCGATATCGGAAGGGAATATCTCCCGATTTTCTTGAGATGAAAATAATATTTGAGACGAGTTTCCCCTCCCTATTGTCACTCTGCTTGAGGCTGCGCAGCTCGCTCCGGAAGTTCCGGAGTTGCAGGAGAGAGACGATCCTCTAAGACGCCGGACCCGATCAGAACACCGCCAAAGATCATGAAAGGCACCACGGATATAGACGCGAAAATGACGTAAGCGAAGATCATCGCGGGAATCGAAGCGAGAATGAACTTAATGATGATTCCGACGAGTCGGAAAAAAGGAATCTCGACGTTGGCAAGAGTGGTTTGATTCATAACCCTATCAGTTTGCGGCTAGCAGCAAGTTGTCGCCGCGGCAATAGAAGCGCTAGATTCTCACCGCGTCGTCACTTAGGCGGCGGCTTTGCGTTTCACCATTCCGATGAGGCTACGTGCTTTGGCTCTCCCTTCTTTGGAAAGTTTGAGCGACTTGTTGTCCTCGCCAACGAGGTAGGAGCGACTCGTAAGGCCTGCGATGGCAGAGGTGATGTGCGCGACGCGTGGGCGGCCGCATTCCTCGATGATATCGTTGATGTCACGACTTGAGAAAGCATCCTGGTGGTATTTCTCTCCAAGGATCAACGAGGCGAGCAGTGCCTGGTCGGCGAGAGTGAGCTCAAACTCGTCAATGCCACTCAGGATCGCTTCGGCCTGATCATTGAGCCCTGGACCCTCTTCGTCACTGCTGACTCGATTCGGCGAGTCAATCGTGAGATCACCTTGAGATCGCATCTGAATGGCGACCTTTGTCGCCATCTCCAACGCCCGCAGATCGCTCAATTCGAGCTGGGGGATCAATGAAGCGAAGTCTTCTAGGGATGGGTTACTCATTCGGATCACAAGTTAATATCGTTAAACGGCGTTTTTTGTTTGCAATTTGTTCTCAAAGATGAGAAATAATTTACAAGAGTGAGAGTAAAATGAGAAATTTAAAGGAATTTTGCTTTGTTTTGTAAATATCCCTCATTAATTTTAAAACGCGAGCTTAAATTGAGATTATAGGATGAAAGAAATTGAGATAATTACGATTAGTAGCATCGAAGACTTCATCCAGGAGATGGTGCCGACCCTGGGATTTCAGCGAATTCCGGTTTATCGCGGCCATTCCAATGTTGATTGGAAGATCCTTCCGTCGCTCTTTCGTGAGGAGGTTGCTTCAACTGAATTTGATTCATGGGCTGAGCTTGAAGCGGCTTTTATGATCTCGCTCAAGCAGCGCGGGACAGGGGAAATTGGTTTCAAACCTGACAGCGAACTTGAGTGGATGTCGGTTGGGCAGCATGCCGGGTTGCCGACAAGGCTTTCGGCCTGGTCGGAGAATGCGCTGGTTGCTTTGTATTTTGCGACGGAAGAGACCACTGCGAATGAGGATGGTGCGGTTTGGCGGATTCTCCCCGGTGAGGCGAGTTTCACTATTTCTCACGACTACGAGCAGGTTCCTGAAGAAGCCCGGCTCTATCGTCCTCAGAACACGACGCCGGCGATGTTGAATCAGAAAACCTGTTATCTTTCCCATCCCCTGCCACAGGAAGATGCGACCGCAGAGAGTTTCGAAGAGCTTTTTGAGCTGGGTAGTGAAAGGCTAAACCTCGCTAAGCTGATCATTCCAGCGGAGGAGAAGTCGCACCTTCGTGGTCGCCTTGCGACGATGGGAGTGGATGCGCGCACTCTTTTCCCCGGGATGCCCGGTCTTTGTCAGCAAATTCGCAGCGAGATCTTCTCCCACACCGACTCATACGAGTGGGTTTTTCCCGAGTGAGTCGGGCTGCTGTTTGCTGCGAAAAATTGCAGAAACTGGACTTCGGGGCATCTGGTGTAGCGGAATGAAATGCATTCCGCTTGCTCTGATTCCTAATCACACTTCCCGTCACCGCAACTGCCACAGCCCCCGCCCCCGCCTTTGCCACTATTCGCCTTTATCAGGAGGATAATGATCGTAATGACCACGGTGGCAATTGCTGCGAGAGATTGCCAGTCCTCCATATCAAATCATCTCGTGAAGAATGAAATCGTCTGGAAGGCAATGAGTGAGGCGACCCCTGCAAACACGGTCATAAAGACAAACTGCCCAATCGCCCATTTCCAGGAGCCTGCTTCCCGTGCCACCACGGCGGTCGTTGGCAAGCATTGCAGGGCGTAGATATAGAAAATCAAAAGTGAAATCACGGCAGCGGGACTGAACATTTTCCTCCCGTCGGCCCAGGTTTCGCTGGCGAGGCGATCGCGAATTCGGGAGCGGGTTTCGGTATCTTCCTCGCTCTCTTCGACCTGAAACAGCTGAGCCATTGAGCCGACAAAGACTTCACGCGCCGCAAATGAGGTCAGGATGGCCGTTCCGGTGCGCCCGTCGAACCCAAGAGGTTTAACGATGGGTTCAATCGCGGCACTGATTCGCCCGACGACGGTGTGTGCAAGTTGCTTGGCGGGATCATCGCTGTCCAGCTTGGGGTAGGTCGAGGCGGCCCAAAGGAGAATCATGATCGCAAGAATAATGGTTCCTGCATTCTTGAGAAAGGCCCATCCTCGATCGAGGACGTGTCGGAAAATGTAGCTCCACTGCGGAAAGCGGTAGGGAGGCAGCTCGAGCATGAAATGGTGTTCGACTTCATCGGGACCTAGTTTTCCACGCAAAACCCGGGCGACAAGAAAGGCCGAAAGCGTCCCGAGGATATAAATAGCCATAAAAATCGCGGCCTGGGTGGAGCCACCTTCGCTGCCGCCAAGCAGCATCGGGACAAGTAGCAGATAGACCGGGAGTCGCGCTGAACAGCTCATCCACGGGGCCACAAAAATGGTAACAAGTCGCTCCTTCGCCGAATCAATCGTTCGTGTCGCCATGACGCCGGGGATGGCGCAGGCAAAGGAACTGAGAAGCGGGAGGAAGGCCTTTCCGCTAAGGCCCACTTTCGACATAAACCCATCCATGAGATAGGCAGCCCTTGCCATGTAGCCCGAACTTTCCATGAGGCCGATGAAAAAGAAAAGCATCAAAATCTGAGGCAGGAAAATCACGACGGCACCGACACCTTCAATGATTCCATGGGTGATGAGGTCACTGAAATCGCCTTCCGCGATCGCACCCTCGACTTGGCCCACGAGAAAGTCCTGCAGGCTTTCGATCCAGCCCATGGGAATGCCTGAGAAAGAGAAAATCGACCAGAAAAGGGCGAACATAATTCCAAGGAAACAAACCCACCCGAGAACCGGGTGCAGGACGATAGAGTCAATTTTATCGGAAACACTGCTGGACTGCTGATTGGGTCGGCGCGCGGCGATTTGCGCGACGTTCAATCCAAATTTGCGACGTTCCTGCTCATCTCCGACTTTCCAGCCTGGCTCCGCGGCGGGAGGAAAGGGGTGGGCCATGGCCTGCTTTAGCTCAACAAGGCCCTTGCCTTTGTTTGCCTGAATGGGAACGACGGGGACTCCCAGTTCTTCGCTCAACTTAACCGGATCGAGGCGCAGTCCCGATTTCTCGGCCATATCAACCATGTTCAGCGCGACCACGACAGGAATGTCCAGTTCGATGATCTGAAGCGTGAGTTGGAGGTGTCGCTCGAGGTTTGAGGCGTCGACGACGGAAACAACAAGGTCAGGCTTCGGGCATTTTACGTGACTGCCGTTGAGAACCGATCGTGCAATTTCCTGATCGGGGGAGGATTCGTCGAGGCCGTAGCATCCCGGCAAATCAAGAAGTGTAAGCTTTCGACCGTGGGGAGTGTGAAATTCCGCGCGCTTTAGATCCACGGTGACGCCGGCGTAATTACCGACTTTGGCCGATGATCCGGTGAGGGCATTGAAAAGAGTGGTTTTACCCGAATTTGGGTTACCAGCGAGGGCAACAGTCTCTTGAGCGGAGTCCATTGAAGAGATTTTAGACTCCGACTTTGAGAGGAGTCACCTTGACCTGCTTTGCCAATTCGCTGCTCACCGCCATTCTGGTGCCGCAGACGTTGCAAATAAGGTTTCGGCCGTTCGCCAGTTTGCGAACTTGGAGCGTCTCGCAAAATCCCAGTTTGCGGAGCTGATCACAGCCTGGGCCGTCCAGAACCTTAATCTGGAAGTCATAACCTACCTGAACCTGAGATAAGCTCTGCAGGCTGTCGACGGTCAGATCTTCTGCGATTGTGTTTGGCATCGTAGTCAATGTTCTTCTAATTGAGACAGAGTTGCAACAAGAAAAGAGACGAACTGTATAGCACGTTCAGGCACCCCTTTGTTGAGACTGTCAGAAAAGTCATTTGAGGCAGCTCCTCGCGTTTAGGCTGGGCCTCGAATTGCTGGGAATAACGCCCAAGCCAGGACCGTTCACGATTTGGCTCAAATGCCGCTGATCCCGGCAATAGAGAAAGGTGAGAGTCAGTAAGACAAGGAGGGTTCCCATTCCTGCAATGGTTGAAATGACATGGATAGGAATAAGCTCACCGAGCACGGCATTGATAAATTTGAACAGAATGCCGAAACCCAGGTAAGAAACACCTGCTAAGGGAGCCACGACGAGAGGTGCGGAAATTGTGGCCATGATCGCTTTTCCCCAGTTTCGATGAGTCCAACGCATCAAGCCGAGAAAGAGTAGGGCTGACATGGTTATGACTCTGATTTCGGTCTCATTCATGCACCTAGAATGAATGAGACTCCGGCTTGTGTCCGATACAATCGGTGCCGTGTTTTGGAACGACTTACCAACCGGTAATATTGTCGTCTCTTTCCCCGTCGATTTCCTTATCGGGGCCGTTACTCCAAACGAGAATCGATTGCGTAATTTCCGAAGATGTATTGTTTCGATCCCATTCGGGGGTGGCAATGCGGCCGTTGTTGTCGCCATCAAGAGCGACCTCATAGAACTCACCCCAGGCATCATAAAGGGTTGTGCTGCCGCTTTCATCGATTCGCATGCCACTATGAAATTTTCCGTTCCCCATGGGTCTGGCGTTTCTGTCTGAGAAAAATACAATTCCGCGCGGGTTAAGGCCGCCTTTGGTGACTTCCGAAGGGGAGGCGCAAAGGCCGTCCATTAACTCGGAATCGGTTACGAGACGAATCGTCGCGTTGTCGCGAGGGCTCGAGTGGTAGGGAAATTTCCGGTATTCCGTGAAGTAGGAGTTGATCGCGTTGCGAAGGTTGATCGCCGTATTTTCGGTTCTCGTTCTCTTCACCTTATTCATGATTCCAGGGACGCTGGCATACATCATTGACGCGAGAAGTCCGATAATGGAGATCACGACGAGGAGTTCAATGAGGGTGAAAGCCCGGACGAAGTGACCGGGAAGTGACTTGGGTTTCAGGGATGACGCTATCATCCTTCGCTTATATCAAATTTGTTTTACCATGTAAACACAAAGTAAATCAAATCGTTCGAAAGGTGGGCAAAAGTGAGTTTGGTGACTCAGATGCGGGGTCGCTTCAGTCCTTCGAGCTCTTAGGGTCGAGCGCATCCCTCAAGCCATCGCCAAGGAAGTTGAGGCTGAAAAGAGTGAGCCCGAAGACAATCGCGGGGTAGACGAGAAGACCGGGATCGCTCGCCATGCGGTCGGCGCCTTCTTTGATCAAAGATCCCCAGCTGGCATCCGGTGGTTGGACGCCGAGTCCGAGGAAGCTGAGAATCGCCTCGAGCCGCATCACTGCCGGCACCGTGAGCGTCGTGTAAATAATGACCGGCCCGATCGTGTTGGGGATAAGGTGACGAAAAATAATACGCGCGTTCGAAAGCCCGAGGCTTCGTGCCGCTTCGACAAATTCCTGATTTTTCAGGGAGATGACCTGACCGCGTACGATTCGAGCCATCGTGAGCCATTCCACCGCGCCGATGCAGACAAAGAGCAACCAGAGTGTGTTCCCAAAGAGTTCGTTGAGATATTTAATGACTCGGACGTCCTCGAAGGCGGTGATGTAAGTCGTCAAAATGATGACGATGATCATGAAGGGGAGTGCGTAGAGAATATCCACGATCCGCATCATGATCGAGTCGAGACGACCGCCGATAAACCCGGAAACAGCTCCGTAACAAAGTCCGATTGTGAGCGATACAGCCGTGGCAATGAAGCCGACCGCGAGAGAGATGCGTCCTCCGTAGAGGATGCGGGCAAAAAGATCGCGTCCGAGATGATCGCTTCCGAGGAGGTAGTAAACTTCATCACCGCTGAGTGAAGTGGCGGCTGAGAAAGCGGGCAACGATTGCAACTCGGGATGGGTGATGTTGGGATTCGGGATCCCCGGTAAAAGCGGCAGGAGAAAGCAAATGAGGACGATGAGAACGAAGAAGCAAAGGCTCACCATCGCGAGGTGGTTTTTGCGAAGGCGGAACCAGGCGTCCCGTCCCAGAGACGAGCCTTTCTCAATTTCCTGTTGATGACGTGGGGCAATAGATGTCATCGCTTATCCTAGGGATTTGGTGCGGGGATCGAGCCACGCCTGAATGACGTCGACAAGGAAATTCATCACGAGAATGAGCACGGCAAAAACCGTCACCGTTCCGTTGATGAGCCAATAATCGCGATTCGTGGCCGCTTTAATAAAATGCTGTCCCAAGCCGGGAAGTCCGAAGACGGTTTCAACGACAAAGGAGCCGCCCAAAAGCCCTGCCAGCGCGGGGCCGAGATAGGCAACGACCGGAGTGATGCCGCCTCGAAAGGCATGTTTGAAAAGCACTTTGAAGGGCGAAACCCCTTTGGAGCGAGCCGTACGTATGTAATCCTGGCTGAGGACATCGAGCATGCTGCCGCGGGTCAGTCTGGCAATGTAAGCCGAGTAGTAAAGCCCGAGTGTCAATGCCCCGAGAAACCACGCGGAACTGTTTTCCCAAAGCGCGACGTCGAACCAACCCAGTTCGATCGCGAACCATTCACCCAGCAGTGGAGCGATGACAAAAGTAGGCAGGCAGATGCCTATCATTGCCACGGTCATGAGCACATAGTCGATCGCGGTATTGCGCCTCGCGGCCGCGAAGACGCCGATGGGGACGCCGATGATGAGTGCGATTCCGAGCCCGAAAAACCCGAGCATGAAGGAGACGGGGAGTCCCTGAGCGATGATCTCGTTGACTGAGAATCCCTTGTTACCGAATGAAGGGCCAAGATCTCCCTGAATGAGGTTGCCGAGATAGAGGCCGTATTGAACGATGAGAGGCTCGTCGAAGCCATACTTGGTATTCATCTTTTCCAGCAAATGCGCCGGCACTGCTTTCTCATCGAGAAAGGGCCCCCCCGGAGCAATTCGCGCGAGGAAAAAAGTGATCGTGACAATGCAAAGCAGGGCGAAAAGCGACTGCCCGAATCGTGAGAGAACGAAGCGCAAGGTTTCCATTAAGGCGCCTCCTTTCCGATTAGAGCTTCTTTGTCCCGAACGAGGTCGATGTGTTTATACGGGTGATTGTCGAGTAGAAGCGGTTTCCAGTTTTTTACATCCGGGTGGATCAAGTAGACCCTCGTGTACCAGTAGATGGGGAGGACGGGGAGTTCATGAAGGAGGATCGCCTCGGCTTCTCCGAGGAGGCGGTAGCGCTCCGCGGTATCACTACTGAATGAACTTTCTTCGAGAAGGCGGTCGTAGTCAGGATTCGACCAGCCGGTGTTGTTGTTCGAGTCACCCGTTTTCCACATTCCAAGAAAAGTCGTCGGATCGACGAAGTCTCCGATCCATCCAGCGCGTGCCACGTTAAAGTTTTTATCGAGAACGGTTTGCTGAAAAACCTTCCACTCCTGATTCTGAATCTTCACTTTTTCGATTCCAAGCGTCTTCTTCCACATGTCCTGAATTGCTACGGCGATGGATTTGTGGGCATCGTTCGTGTTGAGGATGATGGAGAACTCCGGCACATCAGCACCCGATTCGTAACCCGCTTTTCTTAAGAAACTTCGTGCCTTGTCAGGATCGAATTTAATAATCCTGGGGGGATCGTAACCAGCCTCCGACGGGGGGGTGAATCCATAGGCGGGCTGCTGGCCGCCCATCGTGACATATTTGACAATCGCTTCCTGATTGATGGCGTAGGCAAGGGCGCGTCGGAAGTCGGGATTATCGGTCGGAGCTTCGAGAACGTTGCAACGATAGAAATAGGACCCCGCGTAAGTTTCGCTGCGCAAATTGGGGTCCTCCTTCGCCTCGTAGCGGGGGATTAAGTTGCTCGGAATGACGTAAGTGTAGTGCAAGAGGCCATTTCGGAAGGCTTTCTCTTCGGTGAATGTATTGTCGATTGGGTAGAAATTGATACCGTTCGGCTTCACATTTTCGGCATCCCAGTAGTGCGGGTTGCGTCTCACTTTGACGTAGGCATTGATCCGCCAGTCGGTGAGTTGAAAGGCGCCGTTGCTGACATGATTGCCGGGTTTCTGCCAGTCAGTGAAGGCGTCGGTCATTGATCCGAATGCTTCGATAGTGGGCTGATGCACGGGGAGCCAGGTCGTGTGTTTGACGATGTCAGGAAAAAAAGGAGTGGGGCTTTCGAGGGTGCAAACGAGAGTGTGATCGTCGAGCGCTTTCACACCGACTTGCGAAAAATCTTTCAGCTCCCCCCTATTGAAGGGGCTGCCGTTTTTCAGGAAATACAGCATCGAGGCATAAGGCGCTGCCATCTCCGGGTGGAGAATCCGATGATAGGCGTAGACAAAATCATGTGCTGTGACCGGATCCCCGTTCGACCAGCGGGCATTGTTGCGGAGATAGAAAGTCCATTCAGAAAAGTCATGATTGGGTTCCCATCTCTCGGCGACACCCGGTTCGTGCAGCATGTCACTTGCGGGATCGTAGGCCACGAGGCCCTCAAAAGTGGCTCGCAGGATATTGGAGTCGCCAACCGCTGAAACAATGTGAGGGTCGAGCGCCTTCGGTTCGCCCCCGTTTCCGAGAAGGAGAATTTTCTCGCGAGTGGCAATATCCACCTTGCTCTCGCGCTTGCAGCTCGATGTGAACAACAGCGTCAAAATTGCGAGACCTAAGAGGGCTGTTCCCAACGGAGTTAGATAGGATACATAACCCTGTTGGGTCTGATGGCAGGAAAGGCGAAGCATCGGGGAAGAGTAGTGTTTGCCGGATCGGTCCGTCTTTCAATCGCGAAATTATTTTTTAGGAAAGATCGAATTTGGTGGCTTGCGAAGTGCTTTGTTACTTTCCCAAATCGTAATTCTGTGTAGGATTCCGCTAACAGTATATGAAAACTTGGCACTACGCTACGGCAACGAACGAGCAACTCCAGACTACGGAAGCGGAGCTTCCAGCGCTGGTTCAGAATGGAACGATTACTTCGGCAACTCGAGTCTGGTGTTCCGGAATGGCCAACTGGTCCGTGGCCGGGGAAACGCTACCGGCTCTTTTCGGCGGTGCGGCGGGTCCTTCTGCGGTGGCGCCGTCCGGACCTCCTGCGGTTCCTCAGGCGGTAGCACCGATGGCACAGGCGTCGCACGAGATTGATTATGAAATTTTCGGAGATGATATGCAGATCGTTGAGGTTGAGCTGGATCCGGGAGAGACCGTCATAGCCGAGGCAGGGGCAATGAACTATGTCGAGGAGGACATAACATTCGAAGCCAAAATGGGCGATGGCAGTCAGCCGAATGAAGGCGTTCTGGGTAAGCTTCTCGCGGTGGGGAAACGGGCGCTCACGGGGGAGTCAATTTTCATGACCCACTTCACGCATGGAGGGACAGCGCATAAGCGGCGCGTTGCGTTTGCGGCTCCTTTTCCCGGTAAGATTATTGCGGTGGATTTGAAAGCGATAGGTGGGGAGGTGACCTGTCAGAAGGATTCCTTTCTTTGCGCAGCATTCGGAACGCAGGTGACGATCGCGTTCAACCGCAAGCTGGGAACCGGTTTTTTCGGTGGGGAGGGGTTTATTCTCCAGAAGTTGAAAGGGGATGGGAAAGCATTTCTTCACGCCGGCGGAACGATCATTGAGCGCGAGCTGACAGGCGAGACCTTGCGGGTCGATACCGGGTGCCTCGTCGCCTTTGCTCCCGGCGTTGAATACAACATCGAAAGGGCTGGAAATCTCAAATCAATGTTCTTCGGGGGAGAGGGATTATTCCTCGCTACTTTGAGCGGTCACGGAAAGGTTTGGCTTCAGAGCCTGCCTTTTTCCCGGCTCGCCGAGCGTGTTATTCGTGCGGCTCCGAGCGCTGGCGGTAAGGCTCAAGGTGAAGGCAGTGTGCTCGGTGGGATTGGCCGGCTGATTGACGGCAGCTAGTTCCGGCGTTCAGACGTCCGCTTGAGCTTAGCCGCCGACACTGTCAGCAGAAGCAACGCGGTTGCGTAAAGGTAAGGGGGAATCCCTTTCATAGGAAAGTCGCTTAGCTGTCTCATCTCAATCAGGATTAGACGGTATATTTATCGTGATCATAAGCATTATCATGGCTTATTGAATTTTCGTGAAAATCGGTTTTGGGGTTTCGATTGCTTTTTGACCTTGAATTGAGGTTGGGATTACACTTTTTTGAGAAATGTACGTCGATTGGTGCGGTTTTTGCTATGAGAATCAATTATCCTGCAGTATGTATCGGTTAGGAGCTTCTTCCTCCGACACAACACGACAATGCCAGAACAGCGTTTTGATCAATCTCAGTCGCTGCATCAACAGCAGGCGATCGCGCCTCAGATGCAGCAAAGTTTGCAGTTGTTGCAGACACCGACACTGGAGTTGAGGCATTTGATTCAGCAGGAGTTGGTTCAAAATCCCACTCTCGAGGAGGAAAACACCGATATCTCTCTCGACGAAGTCGGAAGCTCGACAGAGGACGAGGAGTTCGACAAGGAGTTCGCACAATTGTCGCAGCAGGAGGAGGAGTGGCGCGAATACATGAGCCAGGCCCGCGTCGCGTCTCCCCGTCGCGATGATGCGGATGAGAAGTATCAGTTTGTGATCGACTCAATTGTCGAGCCAATCACCTTGCAGGATCACCTTTTGAATCAGGTTCATTTATCTGAGGCGAAAGAGGAGACGCTTAAGTTGGCTGAGATGCTCGTTGGATACGTCGACGAAGATGGTTATTTGAAGATGGACCTCGAGGAGATGTCATTTGACCTCGGGATTCCTTTTGATGACCTTGATGAAGGGCGTGCGCTGATTCAGAGCTTTGATCCCTCTGGAGTGGGCGCTTCGGATTTACGCGATTGTCTCCTCATTCAGTTGGAACGTCTTGGAAAGCACCACAGCCTGGAGTTTAGGATTGTTGATCATCATTTGGAGGACCTTGCTCGTCATCGTTATCCGCAGATCGCGAAGAAGCTTAGCGTTCAACCTGAGCAGATCTCGGTTGCAGCAGGAGCCATTGGTCGGCTCGATCCCAAACCGGGGAGCCGGTTAAGCACGGATTTGAACAGTTACGTGACTCCTGATGTCACCGTCGCCCGCATGGGAGACGAGTGGGCCGTTGATATTCACAATGAGCAGGTGCCTCGCTTGCGGATCTCGAATTCTTACAAAGACCTCATGGCTTCCGATGGAGGGCGTGAGGCGAGAGATTATATTAGGGATAAAATTCGTTCCGGTAAATTTCTCATTAAAAGCATTCATCAGCGCCAGGAGACGATTCGGTCGATTGCGATAGAGATTGTAAAGAGACAGACTGAATTTTTTGAATACGGCCCTGCGCGTCTGAAGCCAATGAACATGGCTCAGATCGCTGAAGTTGTCGGGGTTCATGAGACGACGGTGAGTCGTGCCGTATCGGGAAAATATGTGGCGACGCCTCACGGAGTGTTTGAGATGAAGTACTTCTTCACGACTGGCTATGAAACGGATAGCGGCGTTTCGATGAGTAACACCAGTGTGAAGCAGGCGCTTGCTGAGCTCATTGCCGGTGAAGACACCCGAAAACCGCTTAGCGATCAACGACTTGTCGACGAATTGAAGGAGAAAGGAATTGAGATCGCCCGGCGCACGGTCGCGAAATACCGGGAGGAACTCAATATTCTGCCGAGTCACATGCGTCGCAGCTACTAGTGATGCTCTCAAATGAATGAACTTTCCGAAAGACGCGAATCATTAGAATTTGTTGGTTGAATTGGCATGATCTCTTTGCCAAATTCGCGGCATGAAAATCATTCTCCTTTTTCTCGTGATGGCTCTTTCCGCCTCTCTCGTCCATTCCGAAGACTGGCCTAATTTCCAAGGGCCTACGCGAAAAGGAATTTCCTCCGAGACGGGGTTAAATCTCAGTGGTTGGGATAAAAATCCTCCGAAACAGCTTTGGGAGAAGAATTTGAATGAGGGATGGGGCGGCGCGGCGATTGCCGGTGATGAAGCGTTTCTTGTCGATCGCGATTTGGGCGAGAAAGATAGGCTCATTTGTCTTTCGCTTGCTGATGGGTCTGAAAAATGGGAGTTCGGGTTCGCATACGCAGGTAAGCTGCCTTTCGCAGGAAGCCGGGGCGTGCCGTTGGTTGAGGATGATGCGGTGTATTTTGTGAGCGGTTTTGGTCAGGTTTTTCGTGTGAACCGGAAGTCTCATAAGGAGGACTGGATGGTCTCGATTCAGGACGAATATGGCTCGCCACCTCCCAAGTGGGGTTGGGCGCAAAGTGTGCTCGTGGTCGGCGAGGTTCTCATTGTCCCGGCTATGGGCGAAGATGCCGGACTGATTGGGCTCGATAAGAATACGGGGAAAGAGCTCTGGAAAACCGAAGGGCTTGGTGATTCGCACTCAACGCCTGTGGTGATGACTTTGCACGGCGTCGAGCAGCTCGTTTTTGTCGCCAGTTGGAATAGCCAAGGGAAAGAGGAGGGAACTACGATCAGTGTGGATCCTCAGTCCGGTAAAGTGATCTGGAAAACGGATCTCTACTTTAACAAAATTCCGATCCCGTTTGCGACCAAGGTGACAGAGGAATTGGTGTTTTTGACAGGCGGCTATGGAAACGGCTCCTGCATGACGCGCGTCACTAGAAGCGGCGACGATTGGAAAGTGGAAAAGGTTTACGACCTCATCCAGGGCACTCAAATTCACCCTCCGTTTGTGGTGGGTGAACATATCTACCTTCTCGCCAACGAGAATGATAATCACAAGGGAGACAAGCGGAAAACGGGAGGTCTTATGTGCTTGGATTTCGATGGGAAAACAGTTTGGCAGACTGGCGACGAACCGTTCATGGGGCGCGGCAATATGATTCTCGTTGATGGGCATCTCCTCATTCAGGATGGCGAAGTGGGTTATCTGCGGGTCGTAAAGCCCTCCCCGAAAGGCTATGATGAAGTCGCTCTCTATGACACTTTCGGGAAAAAAGCTGAAGTGGATGAGCAGATTGCCAAGCAGGAAGGTCGCAAGACGATCAAGGTGCCTGATTTCAAATACTGGTCGCCGATGGCACTCAGTAACGGGCATCTAATTGTCCGCGGTCAGGATCGCATGATCTGTCTTGATTTGCGTTAACACGAATGATTGGCTCGTTAAATCGAGCTTTCGCGAATCGCTTGCTTCCCAGCCCCAAATAATTTCATTCTGACAATGTAATTATTTGGTTGGTATCACACGTCATGTCAGAAGATGGCTTTGAATCTGCGAAGCGCTGTTCGTCTCGAATCACACACCGGCCGATTGAGCTTCTTATGATTAGCGGTGAGGCGATCGCGAGGGCGGAGAGGATGGTGCATCAGAAATCGCTGCTGAGATCGCACGAAAGTCTGGTGAGAGTTAATAGTGTTCGAAGAGGTCTTAGATGACGGTGGTTTCCTGTGAAAAAAAGGGGGGGCAGCCCGGAATTCCCATCCCAAAGTTTAGGGTTGTTCGAGCGCTGGGTGATTGATGAAGCTTCTTTAAATTTGGATTCTTTGTATTCGTGTGCCTCTCTATTGGACTTCCGACCGTATTGGCCTATCAACAAAGACGATTCCTTCAGAAAAAATGATTACAGAAGATTTGGTTCGCAAAAAATTGGGAGAGGTCAATTATCCGGGATTCAGCCGGGACATTATTTCCTTCGGCTTAGTGAAAGGTATCACTGTCCTCGGAAATGACGTGACCGTGAAAATTGGGATCTCCACTAAAGATCCTAACATTCCCCGCACCATCCATCAGGGGATCGAATTGGCGCTCAAGACGCTCGACGGAGTCGGGGAAATAAAGATTGATTTTGATATTCAGGATCCCCCCGATCCAGTGACCGGAGGCAATCCCGCTTCAGGTCAGTCCAGTATTCCCGGAGTGAAGAAAATCATTGCGGTAGCCAGTGGAAAAGGCGGCGTAGGCAAATCCACTGTGGCCACTAATCTGGCGATCGCTCTGAGCAAAACGGGTGCGAAAGTAGGTCTCTGTGATTGCGATCTCTACGGTCCCAGCATCGCTCATATGCTGGGTGCCAGTGATGAGCAGCCCCTGGCGACTGAGCAGAATGAAATTGTGCCGGTCGAGGCTCACGGCATCAAAGCTATTTCGATGGGGTTTCTCCTCGCGGAAGACTCACCTGTCATCGTTCGCGGACCTCTTGCGACACGCTACATTCAACAATTTTTGAGGCAGTGTCTCTGGGGTGAGCTGGATTACCTCGTCCTCGATTTACCTCCCGGGACTGGCGATATTCAGCTGACAATCGTGCAGACTGTCGCTGTCGACTGCGCTGTTCTCGTGACGACCCCGCAGGAAGTCGCTCTGATCGATGCCAGAAAGGCAGCCGCGATGTTTAAGAAAGTGAACGTCCCCATCGCCGGAGTGGTTGAAAACATGGCCTGGTTCGAGTGCGATCACGGCGGAAAGTATTTCATCTTCGGAGAAGGCGGCGGTGGAGTGGAGGCGGAACGTCTCGGCGTTCCTTTGCTCGCCCAAATCCCCCTCGATCCAGCGACTCGTGAGCGGGCCGACAAGGGCGACCCGATTGCGACGGTGGACCCGGGCGAGAGTTCCGTTTCTAAGGCTTTCGCCGAGCTTGCCGGCAAATTGTTATCAGACTAACGCGAGTTGACGAAACGTTCTCACTTCGCCAGATTGGGGCTTATGCTTCAATCCGCTAAACGTTTCCTTCTCGTCCTGTTTCTCTCGCTCGGTGCGCTTTCCTCTCCTGCGGCGGAAAAGCCCAATATCATCTATTTTCTCCTCGATGACGCGGGATACGGCGATCTGAGTTGCTACGGGCAGGAACTTTTCTCGACCCCCAACATCGATCGTCTCGCGACGGAAGGGCTCAAGTTCACCCAGCATTATTCGGGCAGCACCGTTTGTGCGCCGACGCGATGCTCTTTGATGACTGGTAAGCACACCGGCCACACCTACGTTCGTGGAAATCGCGAAGTGCAGCCTGAGGGACAGGCACCGATGCCGGCTGATATCGTGACGATCCCGCGTCTTCTTTCTGAGGCGGGTTATGCCACGGGTGCTTTTGGGAAGTGGGGGCTCGGAGCACCCGGATCAGTGAGCGATCCAGCTGAGCATTTTGACCTTTTCTACGGCTACAATTGTCAGCGCGCAGCGCACACTTATTATCCGACGCACCTCTGGAAAAATGAGAAGCGCATCGAGCTGGATGGAGAGACCTACACCCACCCGCTCATCATGGAGGAGGCTTTCGATTTCATCCGCTCCAAAAAAGATGAGCCGTTTTTCGTCTACTTTCCCGTAGCGATTCCTCACGCCGCGATGCATTCCCCTGACTCCTATTCGAAACCGTTCCGTGAGAAATTTCCTCAGTTCGAAGACAAAATCGGAAAATACGCAGGGACTAAGGTCGTAAACCCCATTGCCGCCTTTGCCGGTATGATGACGCTCGTCGATGACGGGGTTGGCGAGATGATGGCCTTACTTAAAGAATTGGAAATCGATGAGAACACTCTCGTGATCTTCAGTTCTGATAACGGCCCGCATCGAGAGGGCGGACACGACCCTGATTTCTTCAACAGCAATGGCCCCCTCACTGGTTACAAGCGCAATCTCACCGAGGGTGGAATTCGTGCCCCGATGATTGCCCGCTGGCCCGCTAAGATTAGGGCCGGAACGGTCACTGATCACGTTTCAGCGCACTGGGACATTTTGCCGACCGTTTGTGAACTCGCCGGGGCTTCTATTCCTGACGATGTCGACGGCGTTTCGATGGTTGCGACCTTGCTGGGAGCCGGAGATCAAAAAGAGCACGATTACCTCTATTGGGAATTCTATGAGCAGGGCGGCAAAAAGGCGGCTCGTTGGGGGGACTGGAAAGCTCTTCAGCGAGGCATCAGCAAAGATCCTCATGCCCCGATTGCGATTTACGATTTGTCGAAAGACATCGGCGAAAAGAACGACATCTCAGCGGTTCGTCCCGATCTTGTAGCGCGTGCTAGTGAGATCTTCAAGGAAGCGCACACGCCTTCTCCTAACTGGGAATTCAAGGTGCGAAAGAAGAAGAAGAAAATAGGCAAGTGATGAAATGGAATTGCTCCCGATTCCGAGCCTGCCCCATTTAAACCTGATCATGGCAAGAGCGGGTCAAAGACAAAATCTCGCAAGCTGTGGAATCATTCGGGAATTAGCGATCCCGCAGTTGTCGGAGGAAGAACGTTTTCAAAACACGGTATTCCTTGTTTCGGCAGATTGGCCAATATCCTGGTCGAATCTATTTGCGGGGACGAAAAATATAAGCCGAAACACATGATTGAGTTTTGAGGGAGCCCTTCGCACCACCCCGACGACAAAGATTTGAATCCAGGGAGTTACGAACAGACAAACGGTGAGTCACTTTCGTAAGCGCCCTATGAAGTTAAAAAAATACCATTAATGGGTTTCATCAAACAGATTAGACGGTTGCTGGATAGCCTCGCGAATCCTTGGTGTGTTTGTTTTTTATGGGATCCGCGGTAACAGCCTGTGGGCCGCTACCTCGTGGACAGTCGGGTAAGTGGGTGGTATCGGGTCGGGAATCGGAAGTAATTGAAGGGAAATATGTTCAGAAAGTTTTTGGAGATGAAACTGGTTTTGCAGGCCTGGTTAGTGATCAGGCGCGCATTTTACTTTTGGAAATTTCCCTTATTGATCCCGGTCAGAATCACGAAATTCGACGCTTTGGCATCGGAGGGAAAGACGAAGGAAGTCGATCCGTATTTGAAGTGTTTCGAAGTAACCTGAATGGGGTAGGCGGAGCCAGATATCCGTTGTTAATCTTTGATCGAGCGTCTCGTGAAATCATTGAGTTTGATGGATCATCGAAGAAATTTTCACCGGGGCTGAAGCGACACTTTACACTTGATGATGTCATAAATTCCCGAGCAAAATCTACTGCGAATCAGAGGAACGAGTGCGGTGTGGCGTCTCCTTTCGACGGGGCGTGTCCCCTTGGGGAGCTGATTGATGTGCGTTGAGGAAACCGTTGCGGGCTGTGCGCCTCGTCTTCACCCACCGTTTCTAACACGAAAATCAGTCCTGAAACGAAAAGAGTGCCAATTTCCGGAATTGATTTCAAACGTTCCTGAACGATCCTTGACAAAGGTTCATGATCTGATGGGCTTCGCCCTGTGACTTTCCCCTTCCTATGACAAAAATCTGCCTTGTTTCGCTCGTCCTGTCGCTTGGCGTATCCAGCGGCGTTACTTTTGCTGAAGAATTTCCCAAAGAGGACTGGGAACCATCGATGTCGCCACTGGCTTCTGAGTTTGCTGAGCCTGGAGGCAAGATCTCGATGTATGCGTCACAGTTTCCTAAGAGCTTTAACTACCTGATTGAGAACAACGTTTTTTCCCGCGAGATCTTCAGGCTCATGTTCGAGCCCCTCCTCAACTCGGATCAAGTGAGTCTCGAGGATCGGCCCGGCCTCGCGGAGCGCTGGTCCATTTCAGAGGACGGGTTGGCTTTTACCTTTCATCTCAATCCCAAGGCAAAGTGGAGTGACGGCAAACCACTCACTTCGGAGGACGTGGTTTGGAGTTTTGATGCAGTCAAGAATCCTGATCATCTCACTGGTCCATTGCAGAATGTGATGAAGCGTCTCGTGAAAATTGAAGCCCTTGACGAACGCACCGTAGTGATTCATGCGGAGGAGTCGCATTGGAAAAATCTACAGGCCTGCACCGCCTTCCAGGTGATGCCGAAGCATTGGTGGAAGGATCAGGACTTTAACAAAGTGAATTTTGAATTCCCTGTCGTTTCGGGACCTTATCGTCTTGGCGAAGTCAACGAGCCTCATTTCGCCCGTCTTGAGAAGCGCGAAGATTACTGGAATGTAGAGGCTCCGGAGAATGAGGGAACTTTAAATTTTGACACGATCGAATACCGGTTTTATTCGCAGCGGGACATTGCTTTCGAGGCCTTTAAAAAAGGTGAATTTGATTTATTCACGGTCTACACATCGAGTCGTTGGGTCAAAGAGACTGAAGGAGAGCGCTTTGACAAGAACTGGATTGTGAAGCAGTCCGTTCACAATTATCAGCCGATCGGGTTTCAGGGGTTTGCGATGAACATGCGAAAGAAGCCCTACGATGACATCAAGGTGCGAAAGGCACTGAGTCACCTCGTGGATCGTAAGCGGATGAACCAGACGATCATGTTCAATCAATATGATCTTACGAAGTCATACTGGCCGGATCTTTGGGATGCTGATCATCCCTGCCCGAATGAGCTGATCGAGTTCGATCTTGAGAAGGCGCGCGCTCTCTTGAAAGAAGCGGGATGGGCCGTGAATCCCGAGACAGGAAAATTGGAAAAAGACGGCAAAGGATTCGTCATCAATTTTCTGACTCGCGATCCCAGTACGACAAAATTTTTGCTCATTTTTGAGGAAGCGCTCAAGGACGTGGGAATCGAAATGGAGATTGATCAGAAGGACTGGGCGGCGTGGGCTCGGGACATGGATGAGTTTAATTACGATATGACCTGGGCAACCTGGGGAGCGATTCCGATCAAAGACCCCGAAACGATGTGGTATTCGACAACCTCTGACATCAAAGCGAGCAGCAATATCACCGGCTTTCAAAATGAGAAAGTGGATCAACTCATCGACAGCACTCGTGAAATCTACAGCGTGGAAGAACGTCACGAGAAGATTCGTGAGATCGACGAAATTCTATTTGAGGAGACTCCTTATATCCTTCTCTGGAATGTTAGTTATGTGAGGCTGCTCTACTGGAATAAATTTGGAATGCCTGACCACGTTCTCGGAAAATATGACGGCGAGTGGTCAGCGGTTGATTATTGGTGGAACGATGAGTTCCAGTCAGATGACTTTGAAGCCGCGAAAGAAGGGAAAGAGAAATTACCTGCGCCGCCTCGCGACGTTTACTTTGACCGGGTCTTTGAGGCCGGTGCTGCCGTTCCTGCTGCCTCCGAGCCGGTCCAGTAAGCCGATCCTGCTGAATCGAATATTCACATGGAACGCCTGAGCTATTTCATTCGTCGAATCCTTCTTGTGATCCCCACTTTTTTGGGAATTACTTTCATCGTCTTTGCTCTCACCGGGGTGCTGCCTGGCGGACCGGTTGAGCAGCGCATTGCTCAGATGCGCGGAGTGGGCGGTGGAGAGTCCGGAGCCGGCGCAGGGGCTGCGGGCCTGATTTCCGAAGATCAAAGGAAAGCGATCGAGCGGGAATTTGGGTTCGATAAGCCGTTTCTCGTTCGCTACGGAAAATGGCTTTTCACTGATAGGATGGGAATGACGGCTTATTCCTACAAATACAACAACAAGACGGTGTGGCAGCTCATCAAGGAGCGCTTTCCTGTATCGCTCACCTTTGGGGTCACCGGGTTTGTTCTGACTTATCTCATCTGTGTTCCCCTTGGAATAGGGAAGGCGCTTCGCAACGGAACGACTTTTGACATGCTCTCGTCGGTGGTTGTTCTGATTCTCTATGCGATCCCTGCTTTCGCCTTCGGAATGATATTGAAGACACTCTTTAGCGGAACTTCTGATAACTTTTTTGATTGGTTTCCCATTGGAGGTTTCAGGTCTGAGGAATGGGGTCAACTAAGTGGCTGGGAAAAAATTAAGGACCAGTTGCATCACATGTTTTTGCCAGTGTTATGTTATGTGATCGGCAATTTTGCGATTCTTACGATCTTGATGAAGAACTCGCTTCTTGATCAGATTTCGCAGGACTATGTCAGGACGGTCCTTGCGAAAGGAGGGACGATGCGTCGCGCGATCTGGGGGCACGCGGTGAGAAATGCACTCATCCCGATTGTGACCGGAATCGGAGGCATTCTTACTCTTATGTTTGCGGGTTCGGTTTTAATAGAGCGGGTTTTCTCGATTAACGGAATCGGGATGCTTACCCTCGATGCGATCGTGGGGCGCGATTACATGATCTTCATGGGAATACTCGGGCTTACTTCGATCTTGAGTTTGTTAGGGCGAGTCCTTGCTGACTTTTGCTACGTGCTCGTTGATCCACGCATTAATTTCGGAAAAGAAGCATAATGGGAGGATTTTTCGCCAAGGTTCTGGATCCCAACACTCGTCGACGCCTTCGCCGCTTCGGGCGGATCAAGCGTGCGAAGTGGGCTCTGATCCTTCTTGTTTCTGTCTTTGTGCTTAGCTTGTTTTCCAATTTCATCGCGAACGACAAACCGTTTCTAGTGAAGGCGAACGGGAAGCTGTATATTCCCGTGTTCCGGTTTTATCCCCAAAGTGAATTCACCGGCGGAGAGGTCCAAACTCGACCACGCTACAAGGAGTTGGAGAAGTTGCCGCTTTTTCAGGATAAGAAAGAGAACTGGATGCTCTGGCCTCTCGTCAAGAACGGCCCTGAGGAGTCGCTTTCGCCAAAACAGGTCGAAGTGGATCCAGTCCTGACATTGACCTTTTCAGCGGAAGACCAAGTCGCCACTGTCGATATTGACAGCAAGTCGGTGATTCAGAGGAGTCGGGGGGCATCCGGATTCTACGGGCAGAGTTCCGATCTCGCGATTCGAAGGAAGCCACTGGAGGGAGAGGGTGTTTCGGTGCCCGAACCGATTCGTGGAGGGATTGCGCTGCGGTTTGCGAACAAGGCGGCTGATGCCATTTCGGCTACCAATGAAGAGGGGATTCTCTTTGAGTTGGGTGAGGCGAAACCAAAAAACAGTGCACCGAAACTGGTTCGGTTGTCGATCGCTCGCAAGGCAGGAACGGAAGCCGATGAGCGAGCTGTCTTGACGCCTGAGATGGGATTCGTGTCGGCGAAGCCTGCCTTGTGGGACCGATTTTCAGATCGAAACAGGGCCGCAATATTGGAAACCGCAAAAGAGGCGATGCTGGTACCTCAAGAGACACTTTCGGTTTCGGGTCTCGAAGGGAAATTTGCGGTGCAGTTCGAAAAGGAAACCGTGGAGTTTCCGTTTCGTCCTGTGAAAGGCCACGCCTTTGGTCTTGATAACAGTGGGCGTGATGTGGGCGTTAGGATTCTTTATGCGACTCGAACTGCTTTATTGTTTGGCATCATTCTCGTCATTTTCACCTACGTGATCGGTATCTTCCTCGGTTCGGTGCAGGGATATTTTGGCGGAAAAATTGATATGGTAGGGCAGCGCCTCACCGAGGTGTGGGAGGCAATGCCGTTCCTCCTGATTATGATTTTGCTCAGCTCAATCTACGGGCGCAGCTTCCTTCTTCTCGGGATCATTTACGGAATCTTTAACTGGATTGGGATCTCTTATTATTTGCGTGCTGAATTTCTCCGGCTTCGAAAATTGCCGTTTGTTGAAGCGGCTCGTGTCATGGGAATCGGGCGTTGGAAGATCATGTTTAGACACGTTCTCCCGAATGCGCTTGTCCCTGTGATTACCTTTTTTCCTTTCTCCCTCGTCGGATCGATTTTCATGCTCACGGCTCTCGATTATCTCGGGTTCGGTTTGCCGCCGGGGACTCCGAGTTGGGGGAACTTGCTCGATCAGGGGCAGGTTCAGCCCTATGCGTGGTGGCTCATTCTCTATCCGTCGCTGGCACTTTTTATTGTCAGTTTGTTAGGCATTTTCATTGGGGAAGGCGTTCGTGCCGCTTTTGATCCTCGAACCAATTCAAAACTTGAGTGAAGTGATGTCTGACAAACTCCTAAGCGTAGAAAATCTGACGGTTACCTTCGATGTCGAAGGGCGGCGGATTTGTGCGGTTGATGATGTTTCTTTCGATATTTGTCCCGGTGAGATAGTGGGGCTGGTCGGAGAGTCGGGGAGCGGAAAGTCAGTCAGCGCGATGTCGATTCTTCGCCTTGTGCCGAGCCCTCCGGGAAAAATTGAATCCGGCAAAATTCTTTTTGAAGGGCGGGATATCTTGACGCTCCCCATCGAGGAGATGCGGAGGATTCGAGGGAAAGAGATCAGTGTGATTTTTCAGGAGCCGATGACGGCGCTTTCTCCTCTTCACTTCGTGGGCGACCAACTCGCAGAAGTGGTCAGAATTCATGAGCCAGAAGTAACGAAGGAAGCCGCCTGGGATAGAGCTGTCGAATGGTTGGGGAAAGTGGGGATCCCCGATCCGGAAGCGCGAGCGAAGTCATACCCGTTTCAATTTTCAGGCGGAATGCGGCAGCGAGTCATGATTGCGATGGCGCTGATCCTCCAGCCTAAATTGATCATTGCTGATGAGCCGACGACGGCGCTTGACGTGACTTTGCAGGCGCAGATTTTTGAGCTCATCCTTGAGATGAAAAAAGAGGACACCTCGATTCTCTTCATCACTCATGATATGGGAGTGATTTGGGAACTCGCTGATCGTATCCTCGTAATGAAGGACGGCAAGGTCGTGGAGAGGGGTGAGGTCGAACCTATCTTCAATAACCCGCAGGAACCCTACACGCAGCAGTTACTGGCGGCGGTTCCACGATTGACTGACGAGCCTATCGCTCAGCCAGATCGTCTTGAAGGCGCAAAACCGTTGGTGGAAGTGAAAAATCTCAAAACCTGGTTTCCGGTTAAGCGCGGTGTTTTCGCGAAGACAGTTGATTGGATCAAGGCGGTCGATGAGGTCTCAATTGAGATTTTTGCAGGGGAATGCCTCGGGCTTGTTGGTGAGTCGGGCAGCGGGAAAACGACTTTAGGTAGATCGATTCTTGGATTGGAAGAGTCTCAGGAAGGTGAGATTGCTTTTGAAGGAGATAATATTAGAGGGCTGGGCTATCACGCGATGCGCCCCTACCGGAAAGAAATGCAGATGATCTTTCAGGATCCGTTTTCGTCACTGAATCCACGACTCACTGTTTTGGAGATCCTCACGGAAGGTCTCATCGAGCATGATCTCTTGGAGGGTGACCGGAAGGATGTCGCCGCGCATTGGCTCGAGATAGTGGGGCTGCCTGCTGACAATATGAACCGGTATCCGCACGAGTTCTCAGGTGGACAGCGGCAGCGAATTTGCGTGGCACGTGCCGTCGCTCCGAAACCGAAATTTGTCGTCTGCGATGAAGCAGTTTCAGCACTCGATGTGACGATTCAGGCTCAGGTGATCGATCTACTATTGGAGCTGCGCGACAAGTTGGGGCTGGCCTACCTTTTCATCTCTCATGATCTCAGTGTCGTGAAGCGAATTTGTGACCGAACCGTTGTGATGAAGCATGGGAAAGTGGTTGAGGCAGGTCAGACTGTTGATCTCATCGAGAATCCACAGTCTGATTACACTCGCAACCTGATCGCGGCCGTTCCCGTTCCAGGTGACCCCTCGAAGCGTGCGCGTCGCTGAAATTCATTGAGCAAGAAATGAAAAGTGACCTTGCCGGAGGTCTTTAAGAGATCTAAAGTTGCGCAATGATGAATTTTGAAGCGTTTCTTGAGTCTGCTCAAGGTGATGAAGCTCCGCCCGCGGATCTTTCGCCTGAACTCAAGTCGCTGTGGCATTTAAAAAACGGAAGTTGGACGCAATCCCACGATATTGCGCAGGATCTTTCCTCGAAAGTGGGGTCCTGGATCCACGGTCTGCTTCATGCCTTGGAGGGTGACTTCGGGAACTCCGCCTATTGGTATCATCGAGCCGAGGAAGAGCCCATCTCTAAGTCCCAGATTGGGAGTGAGTTGGAAAGAATTTTTAAGGTTGCTTCGCAAAGTTGATTTCAGTTATAAGGATTCGGCCGATTGTTCGTTTTAATTTTGTAAATGCACCTTCCTATCCTACCCCACTACGAGTATTTGGATCTACTCGAAGAAGATCCTTTTGGGTGGAGTTTTGTGGCCAATTATCAAGGCCGTGAGAAACGAGTCGTGAAAGTATTTAAGGCACAGGCAACTAGTGACCAGTTCATCTACAGCTACTTAAAGCAATTTTCGAAACCTGGTTTCGGGATCAAGGGAGTCGCGAAAGTTCACGATTATACTTTCCAGAATCGCGAAAATCTGACCGCCTATGCGACCCCGTTCTTTGGCTGGAAGGGGAGCAAATCGGGGAAATGGGAGAGGAGTTCGCTGAAGCGGCTCATACATGCTGTTGAGGGGATTCAATCTCAGGATTTGATTCGTGATCTCGGGTCAGTGCTGAGCGCTGTCCATGCTGAGGATATTTTTCACGGAGGATTGAGTCCGTCAGAAATCTATTTGACTGGAGGCGCTAAATCTGGTCATCAAATTCAGGTGAGCGAATTTGGGCAAGTCTTTATGGGGGGGCTTAACTACCTTGAGGCTGACGAGTTGCTTTTCTATGCGAGTCCTGAGCAGCTCATGACCGGGGATTTTTCCGACGGGCGTGGCAAGCAATGGGATGTTTACGCCTTTGGTGTCATCGCTTTTCAAATGCTTACAGGCCATCTTCCACGGCTCGATCATCTATGGCAGCAAAGCATTGGGAATCCTACCTTCTTTCAGCATGCCGCCGCGATTTCCTATGGTCAGCTGACAGAGGTTACAGAGCATTTCATCGAACAACTTGAGCTCGGAAAGCCGGTTGAGTGGCCTACTGAAGCGGGTGACCACAGAGATCAGGGGCTCAGGGAGATTATTGAAGAATGCCTGAGTTTCGAGAGCTCATTGAGACCTACTTCGATGATGGAGGTGACTTCGGCAATCGAAGCGATGTGGAATCAGCCTCGGAAAAAGGCCCTGAGAAAGCCCACCAGAAAGCCCATGAGAAAGCCCATGAAAAAAGCCCCCGCCGCTATCTTGCCGGTGCCTATTGCTGAGTTCAGTAATGTGGTCCATCGACGGTCTGGTCGATGGCAGGCGATTGCCGTTTTGGCGATGCTTGCTATTTTACCGCTAAGTTTTTTTGCGCTCTCCAACTATTTTCAATACAAGAAAGCTCAGAAAGATCTGTCGAGAGAGGCCGCTGCGCTGCAGGCCAATGTCGAGAAACAGGCATCCAATTATAAGAAGGACCTTTTCGACAGACAGCGCAACACGACTCAATTGCAGTCTGTGTTGAATGAAGTCGAAGATTCCCGCAGCCAGTTAGTTGGCGAGGCAAAGTTGGCGAGGCAGATTGTGCGTCAAACACAGGAGAACGGAGATCAGTTTTTCAAACTCGTGCTGGAAAACAGGGATACAGACGTTCCCGGCTTTCGTGAAGACCGGGCGATGGCGCTGATTGAGGGGCGCAGGCACTACGAACGTCTCATCGAAGTTTATGGGGATGCTCCCGATTTCATCGTTTCGACCGCGAATGCACTCTTTTATCTAGGTCAGATATACCGCGAAATGGGAGAGTTTGGGAAAGCATTGGCCGTCTACGGAGAAGCCGAGCGTCGTTACACCGCTCTCCTTGAAGATTCCTCGACATCTAATGTTGCATTTGTCCACAACATTGCGATCGCAAAACAATCGCTGGGTGAACTCTCAATCAAATCAGGTGAATATTCGATTGGGCGTCATTACTTCACTGAGTCTTCCCGATTTTGGGGTGAGGTGCGTTCAATGGATTCAAGTGAGGCGAAAAGCGCGGCGATTAAGATTCATGATAATTCACTTTCTATCGTTGAGTGCGAATTTGCGATGGAGCGGTTTGAGCCAGCGCTCGATGCCGCCCTTTCTGTAGGGGTGCAGATCGCCGGTATCCTCGAAGACGATCCCGGGGATCATGAGGCAACGGGAGCATTGGCAAAATCTTTTGCCCTGGCGGGGCGGGTCTTTGAGGCGATGGGGAAAATGGATGACGCTGAAAAAGCATTTCAGCAATCGAGCGACCTGTTTGCGAAAGCGGTAAAATTGAATTCGACGGTGGATGCCTACCACCTTGGATTGGGGAATAGTCTTGCTCGCACTGGCTTGATCAGTAATGACCAAACAAAACTCAAGGGCGCGGCCGAAGTACTGGCGGGAGTTGTCGCATCGAATCCCTACGAGTCGACCTACCTGAAGACCCTCGCCGACATCTATGGTGTTCTCTCCGAGAACCAGCGGAGCGGCGGTAAGCTTGAGAATGCGGTTGCGTTGGAGCGAGAGGCTTTGGCGATTTTGAAGCCGATTGTGAATAATGAGGCGGTGGCGCCTGATGTGCTTTTTTCCTATTCAGAGCGTCTCTCTCATCTGGCTGAGTTGTTAGGGGACTCAGGGGAATTTGATGCTTCCCGAGTGCCGCTTCGCGAGGCTATTACCGTTCTTGAAAAAGTGACCAAGTCTGAAAGTTCTCTCGCTTCCCATCATCGGGCGCTTGCGAGGGCTCGCGGCCTTGCGGGATTTGCTTGCATCAAGAGCGGGGATAAGAGCGGTGCCAAAGAGCACCTCCAACTCGCGAAAGCAGGATGGGACACTTATATGCAGTCCAATCCTGATGATCCCGATGCGGCTCAGGCAGCGAAATGGACCAGCGAGCAGTTGCGTGGTTTGTAGTCGAGATTCGCCTGGCTGAAGCACGGAAGAAATATCCACGTTGACTATTAGACGGTTGAGGGCTTTTTTGCGCGATGATCGACAAGATCCAAATTGAGGATATTAAAAAAATCGCGGTAGCTGCCGGAGCCGAAGTCATGGCTGTCTATGGCACTGAGTTTTCCGTTGATGTGAAGGAGGATAAGTCACCACTCACTGAAGCCGATCGCCGCGCCAATACGGTTATTGTTGAAGCGTTAGAGCGTCTTTATCCCGATATCCCGGTGATTTCTGAAGAGATGAAAGCGGTCGATTATGCAGAGAGGAAAGACTGGGAGTATTTTTGGCTCGTCGACCCGCTGGATGGTACTAAAGAGTTTGTGAAGCGGAACGGGGAATTCACCGTCAATATTGCACTGGTGAGATCGGGGCGCCCTGTTGCCGGGGTCGTTTATCAGCCAGTTGGTGAGCATTTGTTCTGGGCGGTCGAATCACGCGGGGCCTGGAAGTCGACGGCTCGCGGTGAAGCGAAACGTCTCAATGGAGGTGAGCATTTCCGTGAGAAATCCGAAGTCACGGTTGTCGCAAGTCGTTCTCACATGACAGACGAAGTGAAGCAGTTTGTAGCTAATTTGGAAGCTGAGGGGAAGTCAGTGAATTTTTTATCTGCAGGAAGTTCTTTGAAAATCTGCCTCGTCGCAGAAGGAACTGCTGATGTCTATCCACGACTCGGACCGACGATGGAGTGGGATACGGGAGCGGCTCACGCGGTTGCGCTTGAGGCGGGAAGAAAAGTGATTCAGCACGGAACCGATGCGCCGTTGCTCTACAATAAGGAGAATCTCCTTAATCCGTTCTTTATCGTCGAATAGCCTAATCGTGGAGCGTGGAGCGTGGAGCGTGGAGCGTGGAGCGTGGAGCGTGGAGCGTGGAGCGTTGAGCGTGGAGCGTGGAGCGTTGAGCGTTGAGCGTTGAGCGTTGAGCGTTGAGCGTTGAGCGAGCGGGCCGGTTCGCTCCTGCCCCGGGATTGAATGCGTAAAAGTGGTAGCTAGGAGCGCCCCGCCCGTGGTGAGGCTCGTCGTCCCTCTTCAAAGAAAGCTGAGTCGGAGAGAAGCATCACGAAACCACTTTTTACTGGTTCGCTGATAATAGAAGGTAGGAAAGTAGTGCCGTTACTTCCTTTTTCTCAAGCCCGTTAATCAAACCGGATGGCATTGTTGAGAGGTTCGGCGCAGCCGGGTTCTGATACTTGTCCCCGATGACACGAGAGGGGTGGATGATCGATTCGAGAATAGTGCGTGCATCGAATCGCATCGCAATGCCTGATAGATCCGGCCCTAGGATCGCTTGATTGGTTGCAGCGTCAGAAGCGAGCCGGTGGCAAGCGGCGCATCCCGCTTTGTGATAGGCCGCTCGACCGGCTTTTTTGTCGGGGGTGCCGAATCCCATTTTCAGGTCTTCGTCAAAGTCGTTTAGTTTCCAGTCTGTCACAAACACAGCTGGATCGACCGTGACGGGTCGCGCGGCTAGGGGCGGTTGTGCTGGTTCCAGTAGACCGGGAAAGGTAGCTTTCTGTGAGTCGGTCAGGGCAGCGAGCGCTTCGCTTCGTAAATCCTGGGCCGTTCTGACATACCAGCGCCCTCCGGGGAATTCTTCAAATCGGCGCAGTGCGAGCAGGTAGCGTTTCCGCTGTTGGTCGGTCCATCCGGATTCGATATAGCGAAGAAATACGAGATAGTGAGACCAGTCCCGGGTGTCGTCGGATTCTTCAAGGAGAGACAGAATCGGGTCGATCATTCCCGGTGTCTTGAGATAGACAAGTAACTCAACCAGTTCATGATTTAATGGTCGTGTCTCGGCGGGAAATTTTCTCAAGAGGGCGTTCCTGACCCGTTCTTGTGTTGCTGTGTCAGGCGATCCGTGACGAGTGAAGGTTAGTTGGAATGTCCGGAGGAGTGTCAAGAGAGTTAGGTCGTCGACTTGACCCTCTTGAATCAGTTTTAGCGTTTGATTGATGATTGCCTCTTGGTCGTGGGGCTCCCCTACACGTGATAATGCCAGCAGACCATTTCTCCCTTGTGAGTGGGTCACACTGAATCGCCATTGCGCGACAGGCTGATTTTCGAGGGCTACTCTAGCGGCGAAGGCGACGAATCGATCTTCGTGATCCAGATTGTCCAATGCGAGTTGAAAACCCTCATCACTTCGCTCCGTGTGAAATCGTTCAAGCTTCCTTCGTAGGATCATCTCATCCGATACTTCGGTTCCGCCGTCAAAAGCTCCGGTTTTCTCACCGGTCCAGCGCACCCGGTAGAGCGCTGATTGTGTTCTCCGTCCTCCGGTGATGAACCACATATCGCCTTGGTAGAAAACGAAGTCAGTGAGGTTGAGGGGACGTCCTGAAAGAAAGGTCTTCTTTTCGCCCTGATAGGATGCTCCGTCCGGCGAAAGCGTGACTGCGAGGACTCGTCCGTAAGACCAATCCGCGATCATAAAAGTGTCACGCCATTCCGGAGGGAAGTTGGACTCGTAGGCAAAACCAACGCCGGTCGGGGAGCCCAGCCCGATGTCGACGACCGAAGAGAGGGAGTCTGGATAGTAGGCAGGCCATTTCCCAGTTCCCCTGCGCCATCCGTATTCTCCACCGCTCACAATGTGGAGAACCCGGGTTGGCTTGTACCAGGCAAGTCCCGCGTCCCACTCGCTGTCGGCATCGTAAACGAACAGTTCGCCGTCCCGGTTGAAGTCCATGTCGAGTGGATTGCGCAGTCCTCCGCAAAGTCTCACGAAGGAGCTTCCGTCCTTGTCGGTCTTCAGGATATAGCCGGCCGGAGCGGGAATTTTATTCCAGCTGTCGTCCCATGGATTAGGGATGAGTTGGTCTTCGCCCCAGTTTTGAAAAGGGGAGGTGGGTGAGTCATTTTCCGGCGCTAGCTGAGGATCGTTCCCATGCGTGAGATAGATCATTCCATCCGGACCAAGCCTTAAATGGTTTCGTCCATGTCCGACGCCACCACTTGTTTCAAGGAGGCACTTTTTCTCATCGAAGCGATCGTCGCCATCAGTGTCCCGCAGTCGATAGAATCCCTTTGAATCATTGGCGTTTGCGTAGAGCGCGTCATGTGCCCAGAGGAGACCTCTGCATTCCTCAAGGTCGTCATTCACAAGATCGACGCCCACTACGTTTGGGGGGCTCTGACTTTCTGATTGACTGAATGTTAGTCTCAGGATTCCTTTGGACTCCATTCCGAGAAAGAGCCTACCCTTATCGTCGAATGTCATTCCCACCCAGGAGTCTTCGTTCTCTTTCGCTTCACGAATGAGCTCTACAGAGAATCCCTCAGGTGCCTGTATGTCGGTGATCGGGTGGCTTCCCTTTTTAGCAATCTTCCAGCTGTCGTAGGCCTCGATTGCGGGAACGGGAGTGGCTAACTCCTGCGAAATTGCCTGTGAGTTGGCAAAGGCCAGGATGGAGTAAAACGCGATTGCGGGAGAGACCGAAGCTTTCATGTCCCGATAGGCTATCAGCAGTTTATGAGATTGATCACGATGTATTTGCGGGTAATTGCGTTATCACTATTGGTCGGAGCGGTTCCGTGGGTGGCGCATAGTGAAGACTATCGTTTCAAGGTGGGCGTGGCGGTGGCAGAGATCACGCCGAATGAGCTGGGTTGGATGGCCGGATACGCAGCGAGGAAAGGGCCCGCGGAAAAGGTGCTTCAGCCGATTTTTGCGAAAGCGATTACGATGGAAGACCAAGAGTCGAATCGTCTCGTCATCGTGACAATGGATCTCATCGGGGTTCCTCGTTCTTTTCGAGACGAAGTGGAAGGGGCTCTCCGCTCGAAGTTTGACCTGCCCGGAGAGGCATTGCTTATCAATGCCTCGCATACTCATAGCGGTCCGATGCTTCGAGTCTACGAACCTCCCGGGGGTAATGGGAGCATCAAAGCGGCTTATGCGAATATACCGGAAGACGAGCAGGAATTGAGGGTGCGTCAAACGTTGGAGTATCTTGAGTTTCTCAAGGAGCGAGTGCTGAGTATCGTCGAAGAGGCGTTTGAAACTGCGGCACCCTCTACGATGCATTGGTCAAAGTCACGCTGTGGATTTGCAATGAACCGGCGCCTTCCTTCCACCGCGGGTAAATGGAAGAACAGCCCCAACCCTGATGGACCTGTTGATCACGAGGTTCCGGTTTTGCAGGTGAAATCGAGCGAGGATGGGAAGCTCAAAGCGGTTCTCTTTGGCTATTCGTGTCATGCTACGGTTCTCTCTCTCATGGAAATCAGCGGAGACTGGCCGGGGTATGCTCAACGTTATTTTGAAGAGGAACATCCGGGAGTGGTGGCGATGTTTCTGAATGGGTGTTCGGGAGATCAGAATCCGTACCCGAGACGTATGCTCCATTACGCGGAGCGTCACGGTCAGAGTATGGCGACAGCAATCGAGGCGGCGCTTGCGACTCCAGCGGTTTTGCTAAAGGGCCCCCTTCGAAGTGATTTGTCCTGGGTCGGTATTTCCTATCAGAAGCCGCCTGGAAAAGAGGGGCTGATCGCAAAGTCTAAATCAGGGGATAAGTACGAGGCGCGTCATGCGGCGTTCCTACTCGATATATTGGAGCACGGGGGAGCATTACCAACGAGTTATCCGGTGCCGGTTCAAGTGTTTCGATTTGGCGATGGATTGACCTTGGTTGCGATGGGAGGGGAGGTCGTGATCGATTATTCCTTGCGACTGAAAAAGGAGATTTCGGAATTAACCGATGGGGCCCCTGTCTGGGTCGCAGGCTATTCCAACGATGTCATGACTTACATTCCGAGTAAGCGTGTCCTTCTCGAAGGCGGCTATGAGGGAGCCGAGGCGATGCGTTTCCCGCGGTCGACGATTCATCCTGGGCCCTGGGAGGAAGGGATCGAGGACAAACTGGTCGGTGAGATTATAAGACTGACGCGCTCAATGTCGGGGCCATAAAAAAGCGTGCTCCGAATCTCTTCGGAAACACGCTCTCAAAGTATCTGGGGCAGAGACTTTTACTCTGCCGCGGCAGCCTCTTTTTTTGGTGCTGGCGTATTGTCGACCGCTGGTTCAGCTCCTTCTTTCGCAGCGGTTTCAGCACCCTCTGGCGTCGGTTGCTGAACATCGGCCTTCTCGCGAAGACCTTGCACGTAGTTTTCGAGCACTTTCGCTTTCGCTTCGGAGAAAAGGCTTTCACTGAGGTCATCTTTGACATCTTCAAAGCGGGTCGTTTCAGCGGTTTGCTTTGAATCTACTTTGATGATGTGATAGCCGAAATCTGTTTTGATCAAATCTCCAATTGCGCCCACTTCCTGAGAGAAAGCAGCGGTTTCGAACGCGGGAACCATCTGGCCTTTTCCAAAAGTGCCGAGACTGCCTCCTTTTGATTTGCTCGGGCAGTCGGAATGAGCTGTCGCAAGCTCTGTGAAATTCGCGCCCTTGTTCTTCACAAGCTCTCCCTGGAGTTCCTCTGCAATCTTCTTCTTGTTTGCGAGCTGACCGGCATCTTCAATTCCCTGTGTAGAAATAAGAATGTGGGAAGCTTCAATGCTCTCATCCTTTTTGAAGTCATCCGGATGCTCGTCGTAGTAGGTTTGGATCTCCGTATCGGTAGGCTTTTTGGTATCAAGGGTAACAATCTCGACGAGCTTTTTGATTTTAGTGTCTTCAGTGATTTGCTCCTTAATGCGATCGATCCTGACTCCGGCGGATTTTGCGAACTCCTCAAAAGTAGCGCCTTCCGGAATTGCCTTTTTCACCTGGTCGAGACTCTTGTTTATCTCCTCGTCAGTGGCTGAAATACCGTCTTTATTAGCGGCATTGAGAAGCAGCGTTTTGTTGATGAGCTCGCTTACGACCATTCGCTGAATTTGAGGCTCAAGCATTTTGCGCTGCTCGGGTGGGATCTGTTCAAACTGGCGGCCATAGCGAGCGGTGAAAAGTTCGCGGACATCAAGGGCTGTTATAGGCGTGTCATCAACGATCAAAACGACATCGTCATCTGCTGGCAGCGCCGGCTTTTCATCCTGAGCCTGCAAGGACGGGAGGGAGAGAGCAACAGCAAGTCCAAGTGCTAAAGCTAGTAAGTTTCTTTTAATCATCATATTTTGAGAGAAAAGTTTCGGTTCGAACGAGGGCGTAAACAACCAGAATATGCACGTGTTTACGGGCTTATATCGGATGCATGCCGAGGTTCGCAGGGGCGGCTGAGTCTGATATAATCGGGATTATGAAATCAAATCGTCGTCGCTTTATTCAATCTGGATTTCTTGCCTCTGCGGCAGGGACTCCTGCTCTGGCAGCCTTGTCGGAGGGGGCTAATACAATCAGAAGAGAGAATCTCAGTCCGGGGAGCATCGATTGGCAATTGACGCGGGTGCGACTGGATAAGCGGGATGGATATCGAGGATCGGACATTGAAGGATACGCTTCGAAGCAATCTGTCAAGGCAGGTGAGGAGATTGAATTTTTCATCAGCGTGAAGCAAGCAGGGGAATGCACGATGGAAATATTTCGGACCGGCTACTACGACGGGAAGGGCGCACGATTGATGGACCGAATCGAAAAGGTGATGTGCGCTCCTCAGGCGGTTCCGGAATCGACTCGGGGTGATCACCATTTGCATGAATGCTTATGGGAGCCATCGCATTCGATCACGATCCCTGAGGATTGGAAAAGTGGCGTTTACCTTGCTCGACTCTCGACAGAGCCTGATGAAGTGGGCGGATACTGGCAGAATTACATCGTTTTCATCGTGAAGGATGACCGCAAGGCTGACATTTGTCTTCAGTGTTCCGACAACACCTGGCAGGCCTACAATCGTTGGCCCAATGATTTTTCCGTCTACACTCATCCGAAAGGAAATCAGGGGCCGTGGGCAGAGGTGAGTTTTGATCGGCCTTATGCCAAATACGCCCAGATCTACGACAACCCGCAATCGACCGGATCCGGGGAGTGGCTCTGTTTCGAATTTCCGATGGCTTATTGGCTTGAGAAAGAGGGCTATGATGTCACCTACTGCTCGAATGCGGACATGATCGATCCGGAGTATGCGAAGCCGGATCGGTTCAGAGCATTCGTCAGCAACGGGCACGACGAGTATTGGGATCAACGGGCCTACGATAATGTTATAAAAATGCGCGACGAGGGAACCAACTTGCTTTTTCTCTCCGGAAATTCGGTTTGTTGGGTGACTCCGATGACGCCTTCGACTGACGGGGGTGAAAATCGGATCATGTTTCGCGGAGGTCCTTATGGCGGTGACTACGATTACGCGGTCGCGAGGGAGCGGGACGAAGGGCCTTTTCCGCATCGAGGGCCGGACGAAGGGTATCTCATGGGAGCGCGTAATGTCGACCCCGTGAATGGCGGAGGGGACTGGATCTGTGAAAAGCCCGCGCACTGGATCTTCGAGGGAACCGGAATGAAAAAGGGCGATCGGATCCCCGGTCTCGTCGGATGGGAATATCATGGCGATCCGCCCGAGGATATCGAGGGTCTCGAAATTGTCGCCGCGGGAACGGCCTTGCAGGGAGGAGTGAATCCGCAGCAATGGACCGCGACTATATATCCCGGCCCCAAGGGAAATTTTGTTTTTAACGCTTCAACCATTTTCTGGTGTCAGGGGCTCAGCTCGCCGCCCGGGCATATGTTGCCCTGGTCGCATTGGTCGAGGCCTCATGGTCCCGATGAGCGAGTTCAACAAATCACAAAGAACCTCCTCGACCGGGCAATTTCCCCGTAGTTTTCCGCAAATGCGCCCGCAAATCTCTTTCAGGTTTCCCTCGGTATTTTTATAATCACGCCATGAAGCAACCCTCATTGCCCTCTCGTCGGAAACTACTGCAATCGAGCGCATTGGCTGCAGCGTCTACTTTTGGTTTTCCGGCCATCACCCGTTCGCAGTCACCGAACTCGAAATTGAATGTCGCTTTGGTAGGCGTCGGTGGCCGAGGTCGGTCCCACGTCAAAGCCGTCTCGGAACTTGGCGAGAATATCGTCGCGATGTGTGATGTGAACGAGATCAATCTTGGCAAAGCGATGGCGACAGCGCCGAAAGCGAAGAGCTATATCGATTTCCGAGACCTCTTAGGAGAGCTCGAAGATATCGATGCGGTGGTGGTATCCACGACTGAGCACACACATGCCTTCGTCACCCTCCCTGCGCTTCGTGCCGGGAAGCATGTCTACAGTGAGAAGCCGCTGACGCGTGATGTTCATGAATGCCGTCTCATTACCGAAGAAGCGGCGAAGCGTCCGGAATTGATGACGCAGATGGGAACTCAGATCCATGCGGGACAGAATTTCCGACGAGTCGTTGAGTTGATTGAAAGTGGGGCGATTGGCGAAGTAAGTGAGGCTCATGTTTGGACAAGCCGGGCGTGGGGGCATCAAACCGAGGCAGAGGCAAAAGCGAATAAGGATCTGATTTACACTCCCGATACGCCGAAAGTGGCGATGCCTGTGCCTGAAGGGCTTGACTGGGATAAATGGATCGGACCCGCCCCTTACCGCGATTTCCATGAGTGGTATTTCCCCGGCCCCCGTTGGTATCGGTGGTGGGATTTTGGAAATGGAACGATGTCTGACTTGGGAAGCCATCGGAATGACCTTCCGTTCTGGGCATTGAAGTTGGATGCGCCTTTGAGCATCGATGCGGGTGGGCCTCACCCTGCCCATCCTGACATTGCGCCAGCCTCGATGTGGGCGAAATACGAATACGGACAGCGGGGCGAATTGCCTCCGGTATCTTTGAGCTGGTATCAGGGGTCCGAGAAACCGAAACTTTGGCATGAGGGCAAGATTCCCCAATGGAACGAAGGCTGTCTCTTTGTGGGAAGCGAGGGAATGCTTCTCGCTGACTACTCCAAGAACCTATTGCTTCCCGAGGACAAGTTTCAGGATTTTACGGCACCCAAGCCATACATTGATCCCTCACCCGGACAGCAGGCTGAGTGGATCCTCGCTTGCAAAGGAGAAGGTCCTAAACCTCTCTGCCATTTTGGCTATTCAGGCCCGCTCACGGAAGCGAACCATCTCGGAAATGTAGCTTTCCGGGCAGGGAAGAAACTCGAATGGAACGCAAAGGAAATGAAATTTCCCAATGCTCCGGAAGCGGACAAATACCTTCGCAGGGAATACCGCGAAGGCTGGTCACTCGACGCTTAATTAAAACTTTACGAAATCATGAAACAACTACTCACTGTCTTTTCAATTCTCTCTATCGCTCTCGCGGTTGAAGCGAAAGAGCCCACTGCCTCATCCTTTTTGAAATCCCCGGAAACGTCGGGGCTTGTTCTGAAGTCTGCCGGGAAGATCTCCTTCGGCCCGGGAGGGCTTCTCCTTGTCTCCGATCCTTCATCCGCATCAGTCGTCGCGATCGATACCGAGGATGTGGGACCACTTCAACCGCTGTCAGAGAAAGTGGAAAACGTGGAACAAATTCTCGGGATGGCATTGAATTCAGAAAAAGTGATCGTGATCGACATGGCTGTTAATCAGCAGTCGGGGAAAATTTATTTTTCCGTCAATGCTCAACCCGGCAACAAGCCACATCTCGTTTCGATGGATTCATCAGGGAAGGTCGTTGGCCTTAATCTCGATGAATTGACCTATGTCCGAATGACTTTGCCGACCGGTGAGAACGAGAAACTGAGAAACGTTACCGATCTCGCGTGGGGGAAAGATTCCGTCATTGTTGCGGGGCAGTCGTCAGAAGAATTCGCGAACAAGATTTTTCAGATTCCCGCTCCGCTTGAGCATGGGGAAAATGCGCATTTTCTTTCTGCGGAGACTTATCACGTAGCCCATCGTAAGTGGGAGACAAAGGCGCCGATTCAGAGTTTCATCCCCTGGGAAGAGGATGGGGACCTCTACATTGTCGGGGCATTTGCCTGCACTCCGATCGCGAAGTTTCCGATCAGCGATCTTGAGAGTGGGTCGAAAATTAAGGGTACCAGCGTCGTTGAGCTGGGGGGCGGAAATCGGCCTCGTGATATGTTTGTGTATGAGAAAGACGGTGAAGAATGGCTCGTCACTAACACGCTGCGTTTTCAGAAGAATCTTTTCGGTCCAAGTAAATACTGGGCGGCGCGCGTCAAGCTTGAGTATCTCGATGCGGATCAACCTGATGAGATCAATGAAAACGCGGCACGGCGAAATGTGAATGCTTCCAGTGGACCCGATGCGAAAGGAATGGAGGTCGTCGAAGAATTGTTCGGAGCCGTCTTTGTCAGTCAGTTGGAGAACGAGAAAGTCGTCGTTTTTCGTGAGGTTGATCCCAGTGGCGAAGGGAGCGCGCACAATGTTGAATTGGTGAGCCTGCCCTGATGTCTGTCGCCAAGTGGTGTTTTGTTTTGCTGCTAGGCTTGCTGACATCGTTCAGCAGGTGTGAAGACTCGAATGCCACTCTTGGGATAGAACCGACTGCCGAAACGCTCCCTGCCAATTTTCTCAAATTCTATCTCCACTTCTCCGAACCGATGGAGCGGGGCGATGTGTTTCGCTACCTCAGCTTGCTGAAAGTGAATCCAGAGGGGACGGAGGAGGAAGTCGTAGAACCCTTTCGCGAGGTCGAGCTGTGGAGCGCGGATTTTCAATCGCTGACACTCTGGTTGCATCCGGGAAGACAAAAGCCGGGTGTGAATTTGAACGTGGATCTGGGTCCAGTGTTGGCAGAGGGAAGCAAATACCGCCTCGTTGTCTCTCCCGAATGGAAGACTGAAAGCGGAGGCAAGCTTGCTGGAATTCTATCGAAAACATTTCACGCGGGGGGAAGTGATCTTGAACAACCTGATCCGTCGCGCTGGTCGATCTCAAGGCTCTCAGATCAACGGCTTCTTATCGAAACAGACGGGGCTGTCGATTCAAGCTCCCTTAGAAAAAGGCTTCGTGTGATGAGTCCTTTTTTGAAGGGGGATGCGCAGGTAGGTGCTGAGGTTTCCGGGAATCGGGTCATTCTCAAGGCCGGGATGAAACCAGTTGTGGCGGGGCGAGGATTAAGGGCCTGGGATCCCGGGCCGTATCGAATCGAGATTGATCCTCAGCTCGAGGATCTCGCCGGCAATAGTATCGCCCGTCTTTTTAATCTGGACCTGGAAAAGTATCCTCACTTCGTCGAGAAAACAGAGTCGACTCATATTTCTTTTACGATCACCGAGAGTTTCGAAGTCAAAATCACTTCCCCATGAAACAATTCCTTTGGATTCTATTTATTGCGTTCAGCCCCGCTTTTGCCACGTCAGCTGAAAAGCCTAACATTATTTACATTCTTGCCGACGACCTTGGGGTTGGCGACGTTGGTTGCTACGGGCAGACATTGCTCAAGACACCGCGGATCGATCAACTCGCGACGGAGGGAATGCGATTCACTCAGCACTACTCAGGGAGTTCCTCCTGCGCTCCCACGCGCAGCTGCCTTATGACGGGTCAGCACACCGGACACACTCGCGTTCGCTCAAACGGAGATGGACCTCTTCTTGATCAGGACGTCACGGTCGGGGAAGTGCTCAAAAATGCGGGATACAAGACGGCGGCGATTGGAAAGTGGGGAGTCGGCGAGGAAGGCACGACCGGTGTCCCATGGTATCAGGGGTTTGATCATTTTTTCGGCTACCTCAACCAGCGCAATGCCCACCACCATTACCCGCCCTTCTTGTGGAGGAATGAGGAGAAGGTTCTCTATCCCGGAAATGAGGAATTTCGTACCCACTACAGTCATGATGAATTCACTCGCGAGGCTCTAACATTTATCGAAGAGAATAAGGATCAGCCTTTCTTCCTCTATCTGCCCTATACCTTGGTGCACGTGGACCTCGATGTCCCGCCGGATTCGCTTGAGCCCTGGATTGGTAAGATTGAGGAAACCGGGCCTTATGGCACTCCCGGAGGTCAGCATTATATCCATCAAAAAAATCCACATGCGGCCTTTGCCGGAATGGTGTCGCGACTGGATCGAGATGTGGGCCGGATTGTTGATCTTGTTGATGAACTCGGTCTTGCGGAAAATACGTTGATTGTCTTTACGAGTGATAATGGCCCGACACCGGCTGGAGGCGCTGACCCTGAGTTCTTCGATGGAAATGGTGATCTCCGTGGAATCAAATTTGATTTCTATGAGGGAGGCATTCGTGCGCCCATGATCGCTCGCTGGCCCGGGAAGATCGAGGCCGGTGCGGAAACAGATCATATTTCGGCCCAGTGGGATGTGATGCCAACGCTTGCACAATTAACAGGCGGGGACGCTCCCGCGAATATTGATGGGATTAGTTTTCTGCCGACGCTCTATGGCAAAACCGAAGGGCAAGAGCCGCATGATTTCCTCTATTGGGAGAATGCGGGAAAGGGCGGCTGGCAGGCGATTCGTCAGGGTGATTGGAAGATCCACCGTCTCAAAACGAAGAGGGGCAAAAATGCGATGGAGCTAGAGCTCTATGATTTGTCAGTCGACGAAGCTGAAACGAAAAATGTCGCGGAAGATCATCCTGAGATTGTTGCGAGGTTGGCCCCCTTGTTTGAGTCCGGCCGCACACCGCAAGGTGGCGGTGACCCACTTTTTTCACCGGCAAACAAGAAAAGGAAATAGCTTCGCAAGACTATTATAAGGCCCGCTAAGTGGTGTCTGATTTCTTAAAGAGTTCGTCTGAAATCGACAAATCGTATGATTGATCGCGGGGTGATCCGCAATCAAGTTGATCGACTCAACCCTCCGAAGCGTTCGCGAGAGAGGGTTTGCTCACTCACTTAACCCCGTTTGATTTGATGAATCGATTTCTAGCCGCTTTATTCGCCTGCAGTCTCACTGCTCTAATGCCAGCAATCGCTGGAGAGCGACCCAATGTGGTTTTAATCATGGTGGATGACATGGGTTTCTCCGACTTGGGATATCATGGAAGTGAGATTGATACACCGAATCTCGATGCGCTCGCTGCGGGTGGGGTGAAGTTTTCGCAATTCTACAATTCCGGAAGATGCTGTCCGACGAGGGCGACTCTGATGACCGGGCTGCATCCGCATCAGACGGGGATTGGCTGGATGACGCAACCTCCGGGAAGTAAGCGCGGGGAGAAGGAGCCGCCCGCTTATCAAGGCCACCTCAATGAGCAGTGTGTGACGATTGCTGAAGTGCTGCAAAAGCATGACTACGCCACACTCATGGCGGGAAAATGGCATCTTGGTGCGGGGGATCGATCCGACTGGCCGATGCAGCGTGGGTTCGAAAAGTACTACGGCTGTGTCACCGGGGCGACACGCTTCTTTTTTCCTGATCGCGATCGGGGGATTTCGCTGGGAAATGAGCCTATCGATTCTCCGGTTAGCACGACGGATGAGGACTATTACACGACTGATGCCTTTACGGATTATGCGATTCAGTTTATCGGCGAGCATCGCAAGGAGCGCGCCGAGGACCCCTTCTTTCTTTACCTCGCTTACACCGCTCCCCATTGGCCATTGCAGGCCTTCGAAGACGATATCGCCAAGTACCGAGGCAAGTATAAACAGGGTTGGGACACGTTGCGCGAGGCGCGCTATCAGCGTCAGATCGAACTGGGATTGATCGATGAAAGTTGGTCGCTTTCTCCGAAGACGCCCGGTATTCCTGACTGGGATTCTCTCGATGAAAAGAAGCAGGATGAGATGGATCTCAAAATGGCAATCTATGCGGCGATGGTCGACCGTGTTGATCAGAATATCGGAAAATTGATCTCCAAACTGAAAAAGGAAGGTGCCTATGACAACACCCTGATTCTTTTTCTTTCTGACAATGGGGCGTGCCAGGAAGGCGGAATGTTAGGGCGTGGTGAGTTTTTTAATATTCAGAAACGAAACGAGGAATCGGGCAATAGTTACGGTGAGGCTTGGGCCAATGCGGGGAGTACTCCGTTTCGTTATTACAAGCATTACACTCACGAAGGAGGGTCAGCGACTCCGTTCTTCATGCACTGGCCTGAGAAGATCGCCCCGCAGTCGGACTGGTATAGTGCGCCCGGCCAGTTGATTGATATCATGCCCACGATTCTGGATGTGGCAGGAGCAACTTATCCAAAGACTTCACGGGAAAATGAGATTCCATCGCTGGATGGCATTTCTCTTCGTCCTGCGTTTGCCTCGGAGCAGTTGAAACGATCAGAGCCGATCTTTCTGGAGCACGAAACCAACGCCTCGGTTCGTGATGGGAAATGGAAGCTTGTCGGGAAAGATGTCTCCCTGTTTGACGGAACCAATCAGAAGCAGTGGGAGCTTTACGACATGGAGGACGATCGGACCGAGACTAATAATCTTGTGTCAGCTGAGCCTGAGAAAGTGTCAGCGATGGCCGGACTCTGGGAGCAGTGGGCAAAGCGTGTTGGTGTTTATCCTCGGGGGAAAGCGAGTCCCTCCAGTGCGATGAAATCGGCGAAGAAGGAAACTGCCGAACTAAAGCCGGAACCGAACCCACCCCAGATCGTGGGAAGGGCGTTTACGGTTACGGCGACGATTCGCGAGGCGAATCCCAGCGGTGTCGTTCTTGCCCAGGGAGGGAACGCGTTTGGCTATTCGTTGTTTTTCAAAGACGGAAAGCCCTCTTTTGCCTGGCGCAATAAGGGTAAGTTGACGGTGATCAGTTCGGAGGAAGCGGTCAAAGGTAAGATCAATCTCCGAGTTAACGTTCAGGAGAAGAGGATCCTCCTGTCGGTGAACGGAAAAGAGGTCGCGAGTGTGAAAATCAATGACTTCATGGTCGAGCAACCCGGTCTTGGTCTTTTTCTTGGTGGTGATGGCGTTCACGCCGTAGGTGACTACCAAGCTCCGAATCGTTTTAACGGAACTCTCATTGATCACCAAGTGGAAGTAATGGTGCCTAAGGTAACGATGCGCACGCCATGGGCGGAGAAAGTGGCTCCGGATAATGTCTGGGATGCTTATCCGCGTCCCCAGTTACGACGCGACAACTGGACGAATTTGAATGGCGATTGGGACTACGCCGTCACTTCGAAAGAGAGCAACGCAGCCCCTGATAAATGGGATGGGAAGATTCTGGTGCCGTTTGCGATTGAGGCACCGCTTTCCGGTGTCGAACGACGTTTTACTCCGGATGATGCCCTTTGGTATCATCGTAAAACAACTTTTGAAAAGAAGGACGGAAAACGCTATTTCCTGAATTTTGAAGCAGTCGACTATCGATCCACTGTTTGGGTGAACGGGCAGGAAGTGGGGCAAAACACTGGAGGTAATCTTCCCTTTAGTTTTGATATAACGGATGCCGCCAAGGGCGGAGAGAATGCAGTGGTGGTGAAAGTAACTGATTCCACTGATCAGAAGGGGGCTTATCAGTTGCACGGCAAGCAACGGCTCAATCCCAAAGGGATTTTCTACACGCCGGTTTCCGGAATCTGGCAAACCGTCTGGATCGAGGAAGTGCCCGCCTTGCATGTCGATGAGGTGAAGATTTCCACCAAAACGAGTGGGCGGATCACGGTTGCGGTCACTCTCGACGGCTACGGTCGCGGAGACGATATCGAAGTCATGGTGATGCATCGTGGTGACGAGATCGCCGGAAAAAAAGGCAACGAAGGCGTCTTTGAAATCACGGTTCCGAATCCTCGACTCTGGTCACCTCATCAGCCGAATCTATACGATCTCCGGATTAAGGCCGGAGATGATGTCGTGCATTCCTACTTCGGTATTCGTGAGACGGGGATTGAGAAAGATGAAGATGGCGATTGGCGTTTCACTCTGAACGGTGAGCCGATTTTCCATTGGGGCACTCTCGATCAGGGCTGGTGGCCTGACGGGTTACTCACTCCGCCCTCTGAAGAAGCGATGGTCTCTGATATCCAATTTCTCAAAGACGCTGGATTTAACACGATCAGGAAACACATCAAGATCGAGCCGCGTCGCTACTATTACCATTGCGATAAAATAGGAATGTTAGTGTGGCAGGATCAGGTCAGTGCGATGGCGGATAATCCCGAGTGGACGCGTCTGAAGCCCAACCCTCCGACGGTGACGTGGCCGGAAGAGGCACACACTCAGTTTATGGCGGAGCTCAAGCTGATGGTCGATACACTTCACAATCACCCCTCGATCGTGCAGTGGGTTCCTTTCAATGAGCGCTGGGGCCAACATCAAACGCTGGAGGTCGGTGAGTGGATCACAAATTACGACAAAAGCCGTCAGATTAACATTGCGAGCGGAGGGAATTTTTTTCCCGGAGGCGACATCGTCGACGCCCATAAATATCCTCATCCTGAGTTCCCGTATGAAGACGGAGAAGGGGGGAGGTTCACCGATTTTGTCAAAGTGATAGGCGAGTTTGGTGGTCACGGATTTCCTGTCGAAGGGCACGTCTGGGATACGAAGACCAATAACTGGGGCTACGGAGGTCTTCCGAAAGACAAAGCCGAATGGCTCGATCGATACCGGACTTCGATTGAGATGCTCGCAGATCTAAAAGGCAAAGGAATCGCCGCGGGGATCTACACCCAGACGACCGACGTTGAAGGCGAGATCAACGGACTGCTCACATACGATCGCAAGGTGCAGAAGATTACACCTCAGGAACTGAAGGCAATATCGAATCAGTTGTTTGAGTGAAATCCCAGCTATCGAGCGCATTGAGCAACCGCTCTCGCACCTCCTTCTTGTGTCCCGCGACAACGAGATCATAGGAATGTCGAATCAGTTCCCTGACGAAGTCATCACTGAGTGAGCCGTCCAGTTCGATCGTGTTCCAGTGCTTTTTGTTCATGTGATAGCCGGGACGGATTGCTTCGTGCTCGCTGCGGAGTTCGATGGCGCGGTCGGGATCGCATTTGAGATTCATCGGGACAGGTACGTCATCGGGCGAAAGTGTTCCGAACATTTTCCCAGCCACTTTGTAGACGGCTAGCTCAGGGACGAAAGGGGTTTCTTCAGTCGTCTCAGGAAGGCTCAGTGCGAAATCCCGGAGCAGTTCAAGATCGTTCATGGGTGCCACTCTTTTCCTTAAATGCGCGGAATGCAAGCTTGCGGAGTGGGGGGCTTTTGGAAAAGTGTGAAGACATGCATCGGCGACTTTTTCCAGTGGTTCCTCTTATTGCTTCAATCCTTCTCTCAGGAGCGGCAGCGCTGCAGAGCGAAGAGCGTTTGCCTAACATTATTTACATCATGACTGATGATCTCGGGTATGGGGATCTCGGGTCTTACGGGCAAAAGGTGATCAAGACTCCGCACATTGATCGGATGGCGGAGGAGGGGATTCGCCTGACCGATCATTACTCCGGCCATACCGTTTGTCGCCCTTCACGCCTCGTTCTCTGGACTGGCCAGCACGTAGGAACGACGGGGCTGATCGGGAATCGAGCTCGGAGTCTCTCGGGAATGGAGGCGACTTCGGCGGGGTTACTCAAGTCTGCCGGTTACATCACGGGTGGCGTTGGGAAGTGGGCACTCGGAAATGTGGACGATCCATCGGAGGTTGAGAATCCGGGGCATCCCAATAATAATGGATTCGACTACTGGTTCGGTTATCTGAATCAGGGCAATGCGCATAACTTCTACCCGCCGTTTCTATGGGAGAATAAAAAGCAGATCACCTTGGAAGGAAATGTTTTGATGGATGATCCGAACGCCAAGAAGCGCGTGTCATCGGCGAAGGTGACCTACTCTCATGATGTCTTAACCGACCGCGCTCTGGCTTTCGTTCGCGAGCATCAAGAGTCTCCTTTTTCTCTGCACATTCACTGGACGATTCCTCATGCAAACAACGAAGGCGGTCGTGTTCTCGGAGATGGAATGGAAGTGCCTGAATACGGTGAATACGAATCGGAGGAATGGCCCAATCCGGAGAAGGGATTTGCCGCGATGATTACGCGGATGGATCGTGATGTGGGCCGGCTCCTTGCTTTGCTGAAGGAACTGGAAATTGATGAGGAAACACTTCTCATCTTTACTTCCGATAATGGCCCGCATCAGGAAGGCGGGCATAAGCATGAGTTTTTCGATTCGAATGGATTGCTCACCGGCTACAAGCGGTCCATGCATGAGGGCGGGATTCGGGTTCCTTTTATCGCTCGTTGGCCCGGGAGAATTGAGGCGGGGAGTGAGAGCAATCATCCCTCGGCTTTCTGGGATTTTCTTCCCACGGTTTGTGAGATAGCTGGCGTTGAAGCACCTGCCGATACCGATGGTGTTTCCTACCTTCCCACTCTTCTGGGAAAAGAGGGGCAAAAGAGACACGAGTATCTTTTCTGGGCGAGCTCGGAAGGGGATACGGCTATTGGAATGCGAATGGGAGATTGGAAGTTAGTGCAGTATCGGGAAAAGAAATCGAAGCAGGGAAAGAAGGGGGAAGTGTCTGCAGAAAATCTCTGGCGCTTGTATGACTTATCTCAAGACATCGGCGAGAAGACTGATATTTCGAATGATCATCCCGAGGTCGTCGAGAAGATGAAGTCCCTTTTGGAGCGCGATGGTCTCATCCATATTGCGGATCCGAATCAAGCGGTGAAAGTCGCTCTGATCGGTGATTCAACGCTTACGGATGCAGCGGGGTGGGGGAAGGCGTTTGCGAAAGCTTTTCGGGGATCGGTTGCGGTATCGAATCATGCGGTAGGAGGGCGAAGTGCGAAGAGTTGGCTTGCGGAAGATCGAATGTCTGCGGTTCTCAAAGAGCGCCCTGACATTGTCTTTATTCAGTTTGGTCACAATGGTCAACCGGGAAAAGGCGAAGCGAGGGAGACAGACCCTGTAACCACTTACCCTGAGTTTTTGAAGCAGTATGTCGAATCGTTAAAGGCGATCGGAGCACGCCCTGTCATTGTGAGTTCGGTGACGAGACGCGAGTTCACGGATTCAGGAAAAATTCTGACCGAATATTCCGGCCCTGCTCCGGGAGTGACCCGACCGCTGAAGCCATGGGCTGATGCGGCTGCCCAATTCGCGAAAAAGGAAGGGATTCCCTTCGTCGATTTGTATTCAGAAAGCGTCAAGCTACACAATCAACTCGGGCCGGAGAAGAGCGCCGAGTTCAGCCCGAAAGAAGGTGATATCGCCCATTTCAATGAGAAGGGCGCGGCAGCGATTGATGAACTCGTAATCAAAGAAATGAGAAGGCTCGAGCTCGAACTGGTTTCCCATTTGCGGGGATGAGCTTTGCGCTACGAGCCCAGAATGTCCTTCACGACATGACCATGTACGTCGGTGAGGCGGTAGTGCCTTCCCTGGAAAAAGTGCGTTAGCTTTTCGTGATCGATTCCCATTTGATGCAGCATCGTTGCATGGAGGTCGTGCACGTGGACGGGATTTTCCGTAATGTTGTAGCAGAAATCGTCGGTCGCGCCATAGGTGATTCCGGGTTTCACGCCGCCGCCGGCCATCCAGAGTGAAAAGCAACGAGGGTGGTGGTCGCGTCCGTAATTCTCTTTGGTAAGTTTTCCCTGGCAATAGGATGTTCGCCCAAATTCGCCCCCCCAAACGACGAGGGTATCATCGAGCATGCCGCGTTGTTTGAGATCTTTAATGAGTGCCGCCGACGCTTGATCAGTGTCTTTGCACTGACCTGGAAGTTGTTTTGGAAGGGTGAAATGCTGGTCCCATCCCATGTGGTAAAGTTGGATGAAGCGAACGTCGCGTTCCGCCATGCGCCTCGCAAGAAGGCAGTTGTAGGCGTAGGTGCCGCGGGTCTCGACATCGGGGCCGTACATTTCAAGAATGTGCTTCGGCTCGTCGGAGAAATCTGTCAGTTCCGGCACAGATGTTTGCATCTGATAGGCCATTTCGTATTGCTCGATCCGCGTCTGAATCTCGGGGTCGCGGTAGGTCTCGAGATGTTCCTGATTGAGCTTTTCCAGATCATCAAGCATCCGCCGGCGTGACTTCGCATCGAAGCCGTCCGGATTGTTGAGATAGAGCACGGGATCTCCCACGCTCATAAATTTTACTCCGGCGTGTTGGGTCGGGAGAAAGCCGCTTCCCCAGAGACGGTCATAGAGCGGTTGGCAGTTTGGCCGCCCCGTACCGCGGGATACCATTGCGATGAACTCAGGGAGATTTTTGTTAGCAGACCCTAGACCGTAGGAGAGCCATGATCCCATTGAGGGACGTCCCGCGAGTTGGTGTCCGGTTTGGAAAAAGGTGATCGCCGGATCGTGATTGATCGCTTCGGTATGCATCGAGCGGACGAGACAGATATCGTCCGCTATTCCGGAGATGTGGGGAAGTAACTCGCTGATCTCAGTGCCGCTTTTCCCCTGTTTGGCGAATTCGTATTTCGTGCCTGCGAGTGGGAAGGTCTGCTGATTGGCCGTCATTCCGGTGAGACGTTGAGTCATGTCGAAATGATCCCGCATGTCTTCCCCGAAATGCTTTTGAAGGAGTGGCTTGTGATCAAAGAGATCCTGCTGTGAGGGGGCACCACTTTGAAAAAGATAGATGATCCGTTTCGCCTTCACCGGATGACTGAAGCGCGGAAGTGTCCCGTTGAGCGGACCGGTTGTTGGCACTTCTTCTTTGGCCTCGCTCTCGTTTCCGATTAGGGAAGCCAGCGCAGCAGCACCGATGCCTTTAGCAGAGGTGCCGAAGAAGTGACGACGATTTTGATTGAGTTGCGTTTGGAGAAAGGGATCCATTTTTTTGATTAGTGGGGTTACTCTACGTTGATCGTTCTATCCAAATTCAGGAGGAGATGGGCCACGGCGGTCCAGGCAGCGTGTTCAGCGGGTGGGACGTGTTCGATCGCGGGTGAGTCACCGATCGAGATCAGTTCTTTGGCCTCCGGTTCTTTGTCGGAATAATGACCGCGGAAGTGTTCGAGATTGCCTTTCAGGATAGCGGCGGAGTGAGGCGTGATCTCGGAGGAAGTGACGAGACGATAGAGCTGTCGCAGTTTCTGCGAATCATCACCTTCGAACGCGATTGCTTTTCCCCCGGCCTGTTTGGCCGCTTCAACAAAGGTGACGTCATTCATGAGGACGAGCGCCTGGAGGGGAGTGTTGGTTCTTCTAACACTGACGCTGCACGCTTCGCGACCGCTGGAATCGAAGATGAGTTGGCGGGGAGGGTTCACGGCTCGTTTCCAATAAGTGTAGAGACTCTTCCGGTAGAGCTTTTCGCCTTTGTCGACCGGGTAGCGGGTTCCGGCACCTGACGCGACCACATTCCAGAGACCTTCGGGTTGGTAGGGCTTTACGGGGGCTCCGCCGACTTTCCCGTTCAGGAGGCCGGCTGATTGGAGTGCCGCATCGCGAATCGAAAATCCATCCATTCGATAGCGCGGGCCTCTTGCGAGGAGTCGATTCTCAGGGTCTCCACTTAAGAGGCTTGAGTCCATCACCGAACTCTGTTGAAAGGTGGCGCTGGTAACGATGAGTCGATGAAGTGCCCGCATCTCCCAGCCGGATTCGATGAACTCGACAGCCAGCCAATCGAGCAGTTCGGGGTGACTCGGATTTTCACTTTGTGCGCCGAAGTCTTCGACGGTCTTGACGAGTCCGACTCCGAAGTGGTCGCGCCAGACACGATTGACGATGACCCGCGCCGAGATCGGATTCTCTTTTGAAACGAGCCATTGCGCCAGTTCAAGCCGATCTGCGGGTTGGTTTTCGGGGAGTCCGCTAAAGAGTGCGGCGGGAACGGCCCGGGGGAGTTCTTCGGATTTATCGGGCTCATCATACTGGCCGCGATTCAGAAGGTAGGCAGGAATCGGTTCTCCTTCGTTTTCCTGCATGACCATAACAGGCACTTCGAAGTGGCCTTGATTTTCGAGGGCTTTTTGTGCCTCGGTGACCGACTTCTCTGCGGCGGCGAGCGGCTCATCTTGTTTCCGATAGTGCTCGACGATCGCTTTAGTGTGTCCGCTAGAGCGTTTTTCTGCCCTTGTCTTGATCGCGCTCAAAACATTTCCGGGGAGTCCGGTTCCCTTTCCTAAGTCGGGATTCTCCGCCTTCGTCAGATTGACGCGGAAGCGACCAATATGATGGTTTCCGAATCCCGAGGTATGTTGCAATTCGAGTGAGATCGTTGCTTTTCGTGAAAGCTTGAATGGTTTTTCGAAAAGCAGAAAGAGGCTTGCTGACGGGGGAAGCGACTCGGGCTTACCTCCATAGACAGCCCATCCTGTATTCGCCTTTCCGTCGATCGTATTGGTGGCCGGGTACTTGTCCTGTTCGAAAGTCGAGGAGGCCTGCTTTATCCTCGCAACGACCGGCGCGTCGAGTATGGGATCATTGATCGTCACTTTCACTTCAGAGAGAACGAAGTTGCCATTCACTGAAGGTGCGAGTTTACGCGGTTTAGCAAGCGTGTCGTGGGGCAGCGCATCAATTGAGATGCCGGTTAGGAGCTGGTTCGCCGCACTCAAGCTGATCGTGTAGACAGAACTTCCTGCAGACTCTTTACCGACAAGCCAGGTGTCATCGGGGAGGCGTTTCAATTTGATGCCGTTGCTCGCAGTAACCCGGGTGACAGTCGCGGGAGTCCAGTCGTCACTGCTCGTGTCATTCAGTGCGTTTGCGGTTTCATCGGCCCATGCGAGGGCGCGGGACTTGAGGCCGCCTTGGGCTTCGGTTACTTTCTTCTCCGCTGCTTTCTTTGCCTCGATCAGTTCAGGAGGGGGCGTGAGGAGGGGAGAGCTGTAAATTTTTGTTGGATTTGCGGAGACACCTTTCCCGATGCCTTTTTCTCCGATATTGTTGAAGTAGGCAAACATCTGAAAGAACTCACGCTGGCTCAGTGGATCGTACTTGTGGTCGTGACAGCGGGCACACCCCATCGTGAGTCCGAGCCAAACGGTCGAGGTCGTCTCGACCCGGTCGATCACGTTTTCGATAAAGAACTCATCAGCGAGGGCGCCGCCTTCGGAGTTCTGTCGGTGATTGCGGTTGAACGCACTCGCGAGGATCTGATTCGGAGTGGCGTTGGGAAGCATGTCGCCGGCGAGCTGCTCAATCGTGAACTGGTCGAAAGGCATGTTGTCGTGAAAGGCTTCGATGACCCAGTCGCGCCAGGGCCAGTTTTTCCGCTCCGCGTCATTCTGATAGCCGTCGGTATCGGCGTAGCGAGCGGCATCGAGCCAGCGAAGGGTCTGTCGCTCGGCGTAGTCAAATGACCGGAGGCGTTGATCAATGAACGCTTCGTAGGAAAGTTCCGGGTTTTCCCCCGTCACAAGATTGAGCAACTCCATGGACGGTGGCAGGCCTGTGAGGGTGAGTGATGCCCGGCGAACGCGCGTATCAAGAGCCGCCTCAGGTGCCGGGGTGAAACCTTCCGATTCAAGGCGAGCGAATATAAAATGGTCGATCGGGTTTTTGACTCGCTGTTTGAATGCCGGGCTGAGTTCAGGAAGCCCGGGGCGCGTGGGGTGCTTGAACGACCAGTGCGTGTCGTATTTTGCGCCCTGCTCGATCCATGAATCGAGGAGGCCTTTCTCTTCTTCGGTGAGGCTGCGATGGGAATCCTCAGGAGGCATTATGTCGATGTCGTCTTTCGGCGCACGAATTCTCCAGTGCAGTTCGCTTTCTTTTAAATGACCGGGGACGATTCCAAAGGAGCCGTCCAGTTCGGCGAAGGCCGCCTCCTCGGAGTCGAGGCGATAGTCTGATTTCTGATTGTCCGCATCGGGGCCGTGGCAATGAAAACATTTGTCAGAAAGGATCGGACGAATGTCCCGGTTAAAGTCGATTTCCTTCCCGGTCGCGAACTCCGTGACAAGGAGAGCCGCCGAAATGGCGAGCGGGCGCATCACGATCTTTAGAGTGCTGGTCATAACCAATTTAGTTTAAACCTTAGCAGAGAGGCTGAAAGGGGGGAGATACGCAAAGATTTGGGGATTTAAGGGTAATATATGGAGCGGCGAGACGTAAGTTGGACCGTTTTTCGGCGGGATCGAGCGAGAGGGGGAGTTGAAGCGATCCTGAACGCGGGAGTTTTTTTGCTTTTCTGATGCGTTTGTATTTGAAGAATGGCGGAATGAAAAGTCACCTACTTGCCTCTTATTCAACGATCTTTCTTCTGTTTGCTCTCGGGCTCCCAAATGCCTTTTCGCAGGACAAGGCAAAGGAATTTAAACCCCTTCGTATCATTGCCTTTGGAGCACATCCTGACGATCCTGAATTTCAGATTGGGGGATGCGCGATCAAGTGGACACAGCTCGGGCATAAAGTGATGCTCGTATCCTGCACCAACGGCGACATCGGACACTGGGAGATGTCGGGCGGGGAACTCGCGAAGCGGCGCATCGCAGAGGTTCAGGAAGCAGCGCGTCGCATGGGAACTGAAGTCAAAGTGCTGGATATTCATGACGGTGAGCTCGAACAGACCCTTGAAAATCGGAAGACTCTCGTGAGGCTGATTCGTGAGTGGGACGCCGATCTGGTTTTTTCTCACCGCCCCTACGACTATCATCCGGATCATCGCAATGTCGGGCTTCTCGTTCAGGACGCTGCGTTCATGGTCATGGTGCCGAACTTTTGTCCGGATACGCCGCGTCTCACGAAGAACCCCGCGTTCTTTTTCTTCCCTGACAGTTTCACTAAACCTTATCCTTTTACTCCGACCCTCGCTGTTTCGATCGACGATGTGCTCGATGAGAAAGTGCAGGCGCTCGATGCACTCGAGTCGCAGGTATACGAGGGAGGCGCACTCGGCGGTCCCGATACCCGTGCGAAGCGATTTGGAGATGATGCGGTGATACGCTTGAGAGTGTTGAAAAGCAGTTGGTCGAACCGTCACGGGCGCATTGCCAAAAAGCATCGTGACTCTCTCATCGAATGGTATGGCAAAGAGGCAGGAGAAGCCGTTGAGCACGCCGAGGCATTTGAGCTGTGTGAATACGGATCGAAGCCGTCGAAAGAGCAACTTCGCATTCTCTTTCCCTTTTTTGACTAATGCTTATGAAGATAAAAAAATTCTACTTGGTAGCAGCGATCCTCTGCTTCGCCTTCAGTTCGCAGGGAGAAGAGGCGCATTCGATTCGGGTGCTCTGCTACAATATTCACTATGGGCAGGGGAATGACGGCGTCTACGATATCGCGCGACTTGCGAAAGTGATCGAGGCGACAAAACCCGATCTCGTCGCGCTTCAGGAGATCGATGTGATGGTCGAGAGATCCGGCCGGGTGCACCAGATCCGCGAGTTGGGAAAACTGACGGGAATGGCATCGCGCTATGGCCCAACGCAGCACTACCAGGGAGGACTCTATGGTAACGGTGTTCTTAGCAGACTCCCGATCCTCGACGTCGTGATTCAGCCCTTACCTTACACAGAGTCTACTGAGGAATTGGTGACTTATCCCCGAGCCGCGATTGCCGTGACGGTAGAGGCCCCCGATGGAAAGCCGCTCCGATTTGTGAGCACCCATTTCCAGCACAATCTGGAGCCCGATCGGATTGAACAGGCAAAAGCGATCAATCGCCTTTTTGTCGATGATGAGGAAGGCGATCTCAGAACGATCCTCGCTGGCGATATGAATGCGCTTCCTGACTCTGAACCCATCGCAATTCTTTTGAAGGATTGGGAAATAGCCAAAGACGAAGGCTCAGCCGATGGCATCGCACCGACCGCGCCGGCGAAAGCGCCTCGCTCTCGAATTGATTACATTCTGACGAGGAAGCGCGACAAGCTTTCAGTGAGTGAGGCGAAAGTAATCGACGAGAAAATGGCATCAGACCATCTTCCTGTCTTTGCAGTGATCGAACTGAGGGCTGCCGAGTAGCGTTTCGAGACGGCTTTAGATTCCTTCAGCGTTTACCTTGTCAGCGTCGCGATCCGCGCCGGGAGGGGGGCGTTGAAAATCGGCGGGTTTGATGTCGAGTTTTTTACCGGTGATGCGGCTGAAGTAGTCGAGACTGATTTCGTCGGGAATCGAGTCGCCTGTTTTCTCCATCCAGTTGTCGAGGACATCAGAGAGTTTCTTTTCGATCGCGGCGTAGGTGGCGTCGCCAGCGAGATTGTTTACCTGATGGGGATCGCTCTGGCTGTCATAAAATTCAACGAGAGGACGAGGGGCGAGAAAAACATCAGCCTGAGCAGGCGACAAAGGTTCGGATGATTCTCTGGCCGCAAGGAGGGCTTCAAAGGTCAGCGAATTGCAGGAATCTGCGGGGCCTTGCAAAGCGAGAGCGGGACGGAAGTTCCGGATGAAAAGCCAGCGACCGTCCCTGACAGACCGACCATGTGCTTCGTAGTCATGCCAGTTGTGCTCTGAGATAGCGAAGGGACGAATCGACGCTGTCGCATCGGCGTAGAGGGGAGTGATCGACCGGCCTTGAAAGGTCTCTGTTTTTTCGATGCCTGCCAGTTCCGCAATTGTCGGAGCAATGTCAATGACACTCACCAGTGAATCGGTCTTCGTGCCGGGATTTTTGATCGAGGGGCCGGAGGCGATGAAGTAGGTCTTCATTCCATCGTCGATGAGGCGTGTCTTCGCTCTTGGGAAAGGGCGGCCATTGTCGGCGAGTACGAAAATATAGGTGTTCTCAAAGGTTCCGTCCGCCTTGAGTTGCGCGATGACCTCGCCGCAAAAATGGTCGAAGCGAGTCACTTCCAACAAGTAGGCCGCGAAGTCGTCCCGGGTTTCAGGGGTGTCGACGAGAGCGGGTGGAAGGGTGAGAGAGGCGGAATTGTATGTGGGGCCGTAGACCGACTCATCCCATTCGCGCTCGCCGTCCCAGGCTCGGTGCGCATCGAGGGCCGCGAGCCAGAGAAAAAAAGGCTTACCCTCAGGGCAGTCTTCGATCGCTTTGAGCCAGTTGCCGTGCCCGCCGGAATTTCCTTTTACCTTTGGTCCGTACTTCTGATCGAAAGGCCCGGTCGGAGCTGTTTTCCCCTCGGGCGTTTTTGTCCAGGTCATGTGATCCTTACCGGCAAGGGCGGTGTGGTAGCCTGCCTCGCGCAGTGCCCCGGGAAAAGAGGGGATGTGCCAGGTGATGGGGCGGTGCAACTCCGCCGCCTCGCCGTTGTTGTGCGGGTAGCGCCCCGTAATGATGCTGGAACGACTCGGGCTGCAGCTGCTCGTTGTTAAAAAAGCATTCGTGAAGAGGATTCCCTCTTTAGCCAAAGCATCAATGTTAGGCGTCCGGGCGTCGATGCTTCCGTAGCAACCGAGATCGTCGTAGCCGATGTCGTCAGCGATCAGGAGAACGAAATTGGGACGTTCCTCTGCGGCGTGAACGTAACCTGCCGTCAGCAAGGTAAGTAAAAGCGTCACAAGTATCTTTGAATGAGCCGTCATTGTTCCGAAGCGTTTCAAGTGGATTTGTCGATTACTGAACTCCCTCAACCTCCAGTTCGATCGCGTAAAACCCGGTTCTCGCAGTGACGTAGAGAGTCTTCCCGCTGAGGAGGCAATTGGCAGGCTTCTCGGGTGGAGTGAGTCGAAGAACCTCTTTTCCGTCCGGTCCAAAAGCGACGATGTCATCGCTTGTGATATAGATGTTCCCCAACTTGTCGACTGACATGCCGTCACTTCCGGTATCGGCAAATTCGCGCTTCCTTGCAATTTTACCGGGCGCCTCGACATCGTAGGCGAAGATCTTTTTCGCTTCGGTGTCCGCGACATAGAGCGTTCCGCCATCAGGAGAAAGAATCACTCCGTTCGGTTTGGGAAGGTCGTCTGCGACTCGGGAGAGTTTGCCTTTTCGGTCGATGTAGTAAAGGCCCTGAACTTCCATTTCCATGTCATCGGTTTTTCCATAGCGGGGATCGGTGAAGTAGAAGCCTCCGATCCCATCAGGAACAACGTCGTTGGGGCTGTTGAGTTTCTTGCCGTCGAATGTCTCTGCGAGAACCGTTACTTCGCCAGCGTAGTCAGTTCGGGTGACACGACGGGCACCCCCTTCGCAGGCGATGAGCGCGCCGGCCGGGGTGAAGAATAAACCATTGGCGCGGCCACTCGGCTCGCGGTAAACGCTCGTCTCGCCGGTCTCGGGATCGTAGCAATGAGTGCGTTCATTAGGGATGTCGTTGAAGAAGATTTTTCCGTCAGGTGCGAGGGCAGGACCTTCCGTGAATTTGAAACCGCCAGCCAGTTTGCGAAATTCAGCGCTCTCTTTCACGAGCGCTCCTTCATGTGAGTAAGCCTCTGCGGGCGGTGTTTTGTAGTCGCTGTCCTCGCCGAGATCCTGAATCCGAATTTTACGGTAGCTCACCTCCATTGTTTCGGTTTTATTGCCAATCCCGTGCACCTGAAGCGCGATGAACCCCTTTGCAGTGGTGTCGTCGATGAGGTCGGCGGCCCGTACTCCGTTGATGAAGGTGACGAGGTGATTCCCGATTGCTTCGATCCGGTAGTGATTCCAGTCATTCTGTTTGAATGCGTAACGGGCCTCTGGATTCTGGGTGAGATCATTGAGCCATCCGTTCCGGCCTTCGTCATAAATGCCCGCGCTCCAACCGCGATCGGCCGGATCAATTTCGGCCTGGTAGCCGTGGACTTGACCTTTCTTGTAGTCAGGGTTGCTGAGTGATCGGAACTGAATCCCGCAGTTCAGGTTTGGATCGACTTTGTATTCGACTTCGAGAATGAAATTCCCGTAATCCTTTTCGGTGCAAAGAAAGGAGTTCGGTGTCTTCGGGACCGTAGTCCCAACGATGGCATCGCCTTTTACCTCGTACTTGGCAACGCCGCCGCGTTGAGTCCAGCCATCGAGATTTTTACCATTGAAAAGTTCGACCCATTTCCCCGGTTCTTCGGCGAAAGTGAGTAGCGGTAGGGCAATGAGGGTGAGTAGGAGATTTTTCATGAGGGTAAAGAGAATGGGAGCATTGAGGTTTTTTGTCAGGATTAGTTGCGGTGGCTTTCGAGAATCCATTTCGTCATTTTTTTGACGAGCTCGGGATGTTCCCCGGCGACGTTTTTGGTTTCTGAGGGATCAGAAGCAAGATCGTAAAGCTCGAGTGGCTTCGGAGAGGGCTTGTCGGTATCCAGCATGATCGCCTTCCACTCGGTTGTGGTGACTCCTTTTTTGCCGCCGCGTTCAAGAAACTCCCAGTAGAGAAATTCGTGTTCTGTTTGCTCGCCCGGTTTCCCGAGGAGCGTGGGAACCAGTGAGATGCCATCACTGTCCGAGGGAGGTGTGAATCCGGCGATGTCGCCAAAGGTTGGCATAATGTCCTGAAACCCTGACAAAACACCCGACTCGCTCGCTGCCGCAATTTTGCCCGGCCATTTGGCAATCGTGGGAACGCGAATACCACCGTCATAGAGATCACGCTTCTGCCCCCGGAGGATGCCATTTGAATCGAAGAAGTCAGCTTCGTGTTGTCCTTCTGTGTGAGGGCCGTTGTCGCTCGAAAAAATGATGAGGGTGTTATCGGTCAGACCGTGCTCTTCGACCTTGGCGACGATTTGTCCCACGTAGTTATCAATTTTGCGCATCATCTGAGCGAATCCCTTTTCAGGGTTCGGCCAGTCCTCGGAAGCAAACTTTCCGTGGTCGGGCACTTCCATACCGTCGTTGTAGGGAGGACGTCCGGCCTCGTTGTTCGCATGAGGCATGTTGAGCGCGTAGTAGAGGAAAAAGCGATCGTTGGCTTTGGCGTCGATGAACTTGAGGGCTTCTTCGGTAAACCGGTCAGGAGCGTATTCGTTTTTCACTTTGGCGACACCGGCGCCCTCTTTGGCTTCGCCGATGCCGTAGTCTTTTTCCTTGAGCCAGGGATCGTCGAGAACGTTGTCGAGCTTATCAATCTCACCGTTCTTGATGAGAAATTCCGGGTAAAAATTGTGGGCATGAAACATATTTACGTAGCCGTAAAATTCATCGAAGCCGCGGTCGTTCGGATCGCTGCGAGGGGGCGGGTGACCGATTCCCCATTTTCCAAAACAGCCGGTGTCGTAGCCCGCCTCTTTCAGTTTAGATGCGAGAGTGGCTTCACCCGGCCTGAGTAATACGGCGTTGTTACCGCGAACCGAGGCATGGCCGGTGTGCTTCCCTGTCATGAGGACACAGCGCGAGGGCGCGCAAACGGTTGAGCCCGCGTAGTGGCGGGTCAGCTTCATGCCTTCGGCAGCGAGAGAATCAATGTGGGGCGTCGTAAACTTTGATTGTCCGAAGCACCCAAGATCCCCGTAGCCGAGATCGTCAGCTAAAATATAAATGATGTTCGGGCGTTCTGCTGCGAGTGCATTGGTCGCGAGAGCAACGATTGAGAGCAGGAACAGGATAGATCGCATGTGAGTTGAAAGTGAAAGGGAAAAAAGGGGCCCTGAAAAGGTCGAATTCGGGCGCAGGTAGGGGATTTCGCTGTGTTGCAAGCATGTGAACTGGATGGTATCTCATCCGATGAGAAAACTCTTTGTCATTTTTGTTATCGGCTTTTGCCTGTCTGCTCAGGCTCGTGAATTTCGTGAGATCACGAATAGCGATGGGAGAAAGATTGAGGCGGAACTGCTCGATCTCAATGAGGGAATCCTCAAGATTCGATCTCGTGGCCGCGTTTTTGTAGTGCCGCTCAAAGACCTTTCCGAAGCCGACCAAACGTTTCTGAACGAGTGGGCTGCGAATCGCAATAAATCGGAAGAGCAGTTATACTATAGTGAAGAGATTTTCTTTGATGATTTTTCCGGCGAAGGCTTTGGCGAGCGTTGGAGCGAATACAAGAGTGAGAGCGTGATTCAAGATGGCGTGCTCATTGGAAAAACAATTGATATCACCGATCACGCCGGGGTGAATGCGATTCGTTTTGAAGGCCGAAAAGATGTCGAGTTCTCGGTGAAGTTTCGTTTCGCAGGTCCGGAGGCAGAGCGCTTCAATGTGTGGTTCGATGATAAGGCGCTGACCGCGGCTCATGCCGGCCACGTCTGCAATGTCACGGTGAGTCCCACGAGCGTTGTGATTACGGACGCGAAAACCGGGAATATGGAGAACTCCATTTACGAAAAGAAGAAGTCGCCTGAGGGGTTGGACGAGGAAACGACTGCCTTGTTAGCGACGAAAACGAAACGGTTTGAGGTTGATTTTGAGAGAAAAAAAGAGGAGTGGCACGATCTTCTGATTCAGACGAAAGGCACGGTCATCACCGTTTTGATTGATGGCGACGAGGTCGGTAGTTTTGAATCGGAGGGGAACGCTCACGAGACGAAATCTTCGGTCAGTGTCACCACTTACGCGAATGACGTGCACTACGACGACTACACGATTCGGGCGGCTCCGGTAGGTGCTTCCGAGTCGAGCGAGTAGTTCTGTTCAGGCCGCGGGAACCACCCGGATCTCACTGACGCCACCCGGTTTCTTTTCAACGATGATCTGCGTTCCGATTCGTTCTTTGAGCAAATCGACGTGGGAGATGACGCCCACTGTTTTGTGATCCTGTTGCAGGCTCTCCAGCGTCGCAATTGCCACCTCAAGGGAGTCCGAGTCGAGGCTTCCAAATCCTTCGTCGATGAAGAGGGAATCAATTCGCACGGTTCGTCCTGCGAGGTCGGATAATCCGAGGGCAAGGGCGAGGCTCGCGAGGAAGCTTTCTCCGCCTGATAAACTGGCCATGGGCCGTTTTGCTCCGGCCTGGTGTAGGTCTTCGATCTCCAGATTCAGTTCCCCCGTAAGATCGCGGCAAATCCGGTAGCGATCACTTAATTTGATAAGGTGGCGGTTGGCATGTCGTGTCAGAATATCGAGTGAAATAGACTGCGCATGCTTTCGGAATTTCGCTCCGTCGTGGGATCCAATTAGTTCCTTGAGGCGACGCCATACCGCAAAACTTTTTCTGTCCTGCTCCAGCTCTTTTTCGCTTTCCTCTTTCCGCTTCCGGTTTTGTTCGTCCGACGTGAGCGTGTTCCGCCGGGTCGTTTGTTCTTTCAGTAGCTCATCGCGTGAGGTTTTCAGTTCCTCCTGTTTTTCAACAAAGTCTTCGGCAGCGTCACCTTCAAGAACTTGCTTCGCGACGAGATCGCCAACCTCTTTTGCGGCCTGTTTCAACAAGGCTTCGGATGCGGCGGTGCGCTTATTGAGTTCGCTTTCGATCGATTCGATTTCCGCAGATTCTGTCGCGGGAAGGTTCGCTTCTCTCAGCTCGGGAAGTGACGCAAAATCAGAATCCGAGACCGCATCGTTGAGCGATTTGCTGACTTCTTTTAATTTCGCGGCGCGTGATTCGGCGTCCTTTTTTCGATCAGCACTTTGCGAAGCTGATACCTTCTCCGACTGAGCGGCCTCTTGAAAGTCGTCTTCCGCTTCACTCACCGTGACGGGTGAAAGTCCTTCGGGATTTGCGTCTCGGAAATCGCCGAGTTTGCTCCTTTTCGTCAGGAGCAGTGCGGCTTGTTCTGAGGCTCGTTTGGCGTGGTTCTCTGCCTCGCCTTTCCTTTGGGCACCGGCTTCGTGCTGTTTTTCCTTTTCGCGAAATTCTCTGGCACGATCCTGCAACGCTTGTTGCATCTGCGCTTCCTCTCCCGGCAGGGGCGCTTCCGTTGCGAGCGGTTTTAGAATTCGGGCGAGTTCGTTGCTGCTTGCCTCGACTCGCGTGCTTGCTTGCAAAAGATCATCCCGTCCTGATTGCAGGCGTTTTAAATCCTCCGATAGCTTTTGATATTCCTCTCGCGCTGTTTCCAGTTTTGAGTTTGCTTTCGCTAGTTCTGACGCGAGTTGCGCGATGCCCGTATCGGTAGGGGAGTCTTCGGCAAAAGGATGCTCTTCAGAACCGCAAAGGGGGCATTCCTCACCCGGTTTGAGATTGGCCCGATGCTGATCGAGGCTGGCGATAAGTCGGGTTTTGTCGAGATGGTCCTGCCGTAAATCCAATTGTCGTTTCGCTTCGATACCTGCCTCTTTCAGGAGCTCCTGTCTTTCGTTTCCTGCTTCGACGATTTGGTCAATCAGTGATCCCTCATCGTATCCTGACAAACTCACTATGATCGCGGGTAATTGAGACGCCTTTTCAGGCGCGACGCCTCGAGCGGTTTGTCGCCATTCAGCCCAAGATCGGGCCGCGGTTTCCCGTGAATTTTTTGCGTCACCTATCGCTGAGACAATTTCGGCGAGACTGTGCGCCAGAGTTTCATCGGACTTGTGTTTCTCCAACCATAGGCGAACGGCCGAAGTTTCCTCCTCTGCCTGTTTCGCGGCGTTGTTTCCCGCGGTCTCTTCTTGCTTCGCCCCTGCAAGAGCAGCATCGAGAGAGAGCGCGAAGATGACCGAAACGCGGTGGTGATGGGCCCTTGCCTCGTGATAATTTTTCGTAGCTGTTGCACTCTTACTGTCCGCCTCTTGATGGGCTGCCTCGGCATGATCCAGATCCGAGAGTCCTTTGGTAAAAGGCAAGGTCGCGCGGTGACGCTTCAATCGCTCCAGCTTTTCTTTTGTGGACTTCCGTTCCGCATCGAGATTTCCCTTCTCCTGCAGGGCTGCTTTCTCGTTTGCCCGGGCCATCCGAAGCTGACTGATTCCGGTGAGCATCTTTCCGCCGCGTTCGATTTCGCCCGATAACTTTCTGTCCAGTGCTTCTCCCGCCTTCATCTCGGCACTTAGTTCTTCCCTTACTTCTTTGTTGAGAAGTTCGATTTGACCAAGGCCTGCCGCTCTCGCATTCAGATCCGCTTCCCGTCGATTAGCTTCTTCGTGGGCCAGCTTCCCGAGACGGCTGTAAACGCTCGTCCCTGTAAGGCTTTCCAACAGGCCTGCTCTTTCGTTGGCGTCCGCTTTGAGAAAGCGGGCGAAATCTCCCTGAGCCAAAAGAACGCTCCGCAAAAAGCGATCGTAATTAAGGCCTAACAAATCTTCAATTTTCTGCTCTGCTTCGCGAATCTGCTGGGCGAGAGGTTCCCCTGCCGCGTCGTAAATGTAACGTTTTGGCGCCTGCAGTTTGCCTCCTGGTTTTTTCCCTGCGCGGTGTCGCTCCCAGGCGGCACGGTAGACACCGGAGGTCACCTCAAATTCGACTTCGGCAGAGCATTCCCCGCAGTGACGAGTCATGACGTGCTCGGGGTTCGATTCGTTCCCGTAGCGCGCCACCTTTCCATAGAGGGCAAGTGTGATCGCATCGAGCAGGGTTGTTTTTCCGGCTCCGGTTGGGCCGGTGATGGCAAATAAGCCTGCGCTGGCGAGAGGTTCGCGGTCGAACCGGACGAGATGTTTCCCTTTCAGAGAATTGAGATTGTGAAGCCGTACGCTGAGGATTTTCATTGGGCTTCGATCAGTTCGGGTTGTGATTCCAGTTCCACAAGCCGGGAGAATGCCCGCTTCAGATCGGCCACTTCCTCCTCGCTGAACTGTTCTTGTTGTTCTAATAAATGCTCAAAGACGCGAACCGGTTGATCGAGGAGCGATTCGATTGCTTCGTCGTCCGTGACCTCTTCTACGGACATGCTCACGAGGGTATCGGCTCGTCCTCGAATCACTTTCAGGACATCGAAGTCACGATCTGTGATCAAACCGGCGACGCGTTCGGCTAAATTGTCTTCCAGTAAGGCATCTTCGACGATCAGTTCCACCCAGGTGCGGAGTTCTCCTGCTTTTTCCGAAAACCCGGAGAGTGCTTTTTCCAGCTCGGCGGTGCTAGTCCTGAGTTGCGATAATTTTCGAAAAACAGGAATGGGGAGGGCGCTTTGCTCAATTTTCCGATCTGAGATTTCGAGGATACGCACTTCTTTTTTATCTTTCGATTCACTGAAACTGAGAGCAATCGGCGAACCTGAATAGCGAACCCTACCGTTTTCGTCGGTGGCTTGAGGGCGATGCAAATGCCCTAGCGCCACATAATCGAAGGTCGTTGGGAAATGCCCGGGAGTGACCGAACCCAGCCCGCCAATGTGAATGTCCCGTTCGCTGTCTGAGGTCTCGGATCCGACTACGGTGAGGTGTCCGGTCGCGATGGCGGGACAGTTCACCCCCGCGTCCTTCATTACTTTCGCGGTTTCCGCATAGCGTGCCGAAATTCCCTCCGCCAACTGAGCACGGATTTCCTCCGCGCTTTCCCCCGCTTTGCCGACGCGGAGGTCGCGATCCCGCAAAAAGGGGATTAAGGCAATCGCTGCTTTGGGGTTTTTCGCGTCGGGCAGATAGAGGATGCGGTCTTTTGGATCCTCCGGTAAAAAGCCGACGACATGAGTCTTGAGCGAATTTAAAACCTCTTTGGGAGCCTCCAATTGGGCCGCTGAATCGTGATTGCCTGCAATAATCACCAGTTGGCAATCGCCTTGCGTAAAGAGTCGCGAGACGAAATCGTAGTATCGCTGAAGCGCACTCTGCGGAGGGTTCGCGGTATCAAAAATATCTCCGGCGACGATGATGGCGTCGATTTTCTCTTCCTTCACTGCTCCGAGCAACCATTCCAGAAACAGGCCATGCTCCTCATCGCGGGACTGATCGTTCAGCAATTTTCCGAGATGCCAATCGGCGGTGTGGAGAATCCGGTATTTGTTTTCCATGAAGAGGCAGAGAGAGATCCGACATTTGATACGCCGACTTTTTCCCTCGCACAAACTCTAGCACTCGGGGTGGGACAATGAGAGTCCCCATGAGGGAGATAAAGGAAAAAGGGAGAGAAGTGGTGTTTTTCTTCTACTAAACCCTGTTGACTCTCCGTCTAAAACCTGTTGGGTCATTAATTAAACCCTGTTAGGTCGATGATCTAAGCCCGTTGGGCACAGCCCTGTTGGTTCCCTGTATGTCTCCTCTCGAAATTCCCGTCTCGGCCATCGATGATCCTCTTCAGGTCTCCGGTAAGTACTTTCGTGAGGGCGGTGAGGTGGTGTTTCTAAAAGTGGTTACATTCGGTCCTTTTCCCGCAGGGGCTTTTCCGGATGAAGGGCGCTCAGAATTGCACCGTATTCGTCATGGCCTTGGGGCGAATACGATCAGGGTCTATGAAATTCCGTCACTCGACTTTATGCATCACTGTGCGGAGATCGGTCTTCGGGTTTTCATCACGATTCCCTGGTCGCAGCACGTCGATTTTTTCAAAAATAGCTATATTCTCGCGGAGACCGATCAGAGGCTTCTTGAGACGATTCGTATGTTTCGAGGGCACCCCGCTCTCGCTGGCTATTTTGTGGGCAACGAAATCGAAACGACGCTGGTTCGGTGGATGGGCCGAAAGCGAGTTCTCGAGCAGTTGGAACGTTTGATTGATCTGGGGCACGCCAACGATCCTGATGCGCTCTTTGCCTACGCCAATTATCCGAGCACGGAATACTTACTTCCCCGAAATCAGGATTTCACGGCGTTTAACCTCTATCTCGAGACGCCGGAGACGCTAGGAAGCTATCTTGAGCGGTTGCAGAACCTGGCAGGGGATAAGCCTCTTTTGATTTCCGAGTTCGGCGTTGACACGGAGGGGCACGGGGAACTTGAGCAGGCAGCGATGCTGGAGTGGCACATTGAAGCGGTTTGTCGGGCCGGTGGAGCGGGCACGACGATTTTTGCGTGGAGCGATCTCTGGCAGAGAGGTGGCGCGACAATTACGGAGTGGAGCTTCGGTCTGACGCGGCGCGATGCTTCGCCCAAGCCAGCGCTGGATGTCGTTCGAGAGTGCTGGGAGCCGCTTGTGAGGCCGGGGGAGTTGATTGATCTAAAGGGAACTCCGAAAGTTTCGGTGATTGTTTGCACCTATAAAGGGAGCGCGACTTTGGTTTCCTGTCTCGATTCGCTGGTGGCTCTTGAATACCCGAATTTAGAGCTGATTTTAGTCAACGACGGTGGCGATGATCGGGTGAATCAAATTGCGGCTTTGTACGACCGGGTGAAACGGCACTCGGTTGAGCACGGCGGGCTAAGCGTGGCGCGTAATATAGGAGCAGCGGCCGCTACCGGCGATCTTTTCGTCTACACGGATGATGATTGTATCGTGGAGCCGGATTGGCTCACTTGGATTGTGAAGGGTTTTGAAAAAGGAGAGAATATCGGGTGCGTAGGCGGGCCGAATATCCCTCCTCTGCCGGAGTCAGGGACTCAGGCCCGTATCATTGCGGCTCCCGGAGGGCCAGCTCATGTGCTGCTTACGGATACCGAGGCAGAGCACCTTCCTGGCTGTAATATTGCGGTTCGGCGTGATGTTTTTGAAAAGATTGGAGGGTTCAATCCTATCTTTCGCACCGCCGGTGACGACGTTGATTTTTGCTGGCGAATCACGGATGCCGGGTATGATCTGGGATTCGTCGCCGCAGCCTTTGTCTGGCACTATCGTCGCTTTACGCCTCGTGCGTATTTCCTTCAGCAGATTGGCTACGGGCGTGCCGAGGCGATGTTGATGCCCTCTCATCAGGAGCGTTTCCTTGGTCTGGGCGGAGCGGTGTGGAAGGGGCAGGTTTACAGTGAGCGACCGCCCTCGGGCTCGATCGTTTACCATGGCCGATATGGTTACGAGCCATTTCAGCTCGTTTATCCTTCGCCAGAGTCGGGAATGGGAGATGTGGTTTTGCACGTCGTCTGGTGGTTTTTTGCCTTGTCACTAGGGTGTGCCGGGTGGTGGGTGACTTGGCTTTGGATTCCTGCTCTTGCGATGGCATTCGGGACGTTTCGTGTCGCTCTGAAGCGAGCGAATCGTTCGCGACTTGACCCTCGATTTGATTCTAAAATCTCGCGGCTCAAGTTGGCGGGATTGATCTTGCTGCAGGGATTCTTTCGGAGCAGTTCACGAATCCGATATGGATGGAAGCAAGCTAAATGGACACAGAGCATTGGTGTGCTCGGTGCATTGGCCGCCCGCAAGGCAGTTTCTCCGTGGTGGAAACTGGGCGAGGAGATGAGTTTCTGGGGTGAGGACGGGGTGGGGCGAGACGAGCTTCTTGCTGCGATCCGAGAGGGGTTTTCGAAGTCAGAAGACGACGCTACCGGAAAGACCGATATTATTTTCAAGCGCGGTCTTTTCTGGAACTGGGCGGTGCTCACGGTGAGTGAGTATCACGAAAATGACGGACGTCTCACCCGACTTCGTTTGCTGGCACGACCTCAAATGCTCACTCGATTGCTATTTCTGCCAATCCTCCTCGTAGAAATCCCCGCACATATTTTCGGCATTGGAGTTATTAGCGCCAGTCTCCTTTTGCCTGCGGCAGTGGTGGTTTTCTTCGCTTCAAAGAGCCTGATGAAGTTAAAGCGTACCGAGTTTGTCCGAATCGCTGAAAAGGTCGGACTTACTTCCGCTTAGGCGGAGGTGCCGATGATTGAAATGACGAGCTTTCGCGTGTGAGGCGCGTGGCGATGCTCAAAGAGAAAAACCCCCTGCCAGGTTCCCAGCGCGAGGCGTCCCTCGTGAATTGGAATCACCTCGCTGGTCCTCGTGAGCGCCATCCGAAGATGACTTGGGCTGTCATCGGGGCCTTCGTAAGTGTGAACCAAAAAAGGGAGATCTTCGGGAACGAGATGATCGAAGAACGAATGGAGGTCAGTTCGCGCCTCGGGATCAGCATTTTCCATGATGACGAGACTCGCACTGGTGTGACACACAAAAACGGTTAACTGACCCGATGTGAAATGGGCTTTCTCAACAATTCCCTCAAGCTCTTTCGTGATCTCGTAAGTGCCTTTTCCTGAGGTTGGGACGGTTATCTCGCAGGTGTGATTCTCAAACATAATTTAATAGTAACGATATCTTATGTGATTCACAGTGATTTGCATAGAGGGGAAGCGGGTCCGCGTGACTCACGCAGGGCTGCATTCGCTTTTGGTGCGCATCTTTTTCGTGAGGCGAGTTTCGGTTTTCTTGGAGCGAGAACGAGATCGATCTGAGCGGGACTCATCGGAAAAACAAGATTCCTGACATTGACTTAAAGAAATCCGTGATCTTTCTCTTAGAAAGGCAACACGGCCACAGGAGGGCGCTCAAAACAGGCCCATCGTGAAGCTTGCGAAAATTGATAATCTGAAATTGATGATTCATGTTCCTGTCGTTTATGCGCTGGGGCTGAAGGTTGGGAAGGTTCTCCCTCTGCCTGTTTTGCTCCAAAGTATTTTAAGCGTGGATCGTGGCGAAGCCGCGGTAATCACTGCTGAGGCCATCGAATCTGGATCTCCTGATACCGTCTTTTCCCGTGAAACCTTGCGAACCCGTCTCGTTTTGGACAACCGTAAAGGACAGCTCCCGATTCGATCACACGCACTAGCGTTCAGACAATTTTAACGCGACGTTAAGAATAGTGATTATCACTTCTGCTTTTAGTGATGGGGTATCATCTTATGGGATGCCCGTTAAAAGGATCACATCAAATTGGTCGCCGATGAGAGTGAAGAGCTGAAAATACTTTCATGTCGAGGCAGCTCAGCGGCGGTGAAAGTCTAACGAGCAAAGTGGGCTTAGTTCGGGCCAATTTTCTCGGGAAGCAAATAGCAGGCTGCTTCCCGGTCATTCCTCACGAGGAGCAATCGCCCAGCGATGGCGGGTACATTCCAAGTCATGTTGTTGAGCGCTTCGATGCGGCCCGTTTCAGTGTAGCCTAGAGGCGTAATCTTTCCCGTGGCGAGGTAGCCCTTCTCTGCCTGGATGAGCAATTGATTTCCAAAGAGGAGATGTTGGCCGAAGCCGAATTTTTCCCCTTTCCATACTTTCTTTCCTGTCTTGAGATCGATACAGGCAAGTCGGCCTTCATCGAGTCCATAAGCGTGTTGGTCAATAATCGCAGCTGAGCTGAATTTGGTTTTCATTCGCGTCGAATTCCAGACTTTCGTGGCTTCCCATTGCTCTCCTTTTTTTAAAATTTCCAGGAGGGGGCTGCCTATGCCATAGCTCGCGGTGACGAGGAGCAGGTTCTGACCGGCTCGGAGTGGTTGTCCGACTTTGGGGAAATTTCCGGACCATTCGTATTTCCAGAGTTCCTTACCGTCGTTCAGACTCAGACCAGTGACGTCTTTCGCGTTGACGCTCACGAGTTGCTCAACTCCCGCAAAAGTCATGATCCGTGGTGAGCTGTAGCTTGCTCCGCTTCCTTGATAAACCCAGCGTGATTCTCCCGTGCCGATGTCGCAGGCAATCAAGGTGGCGCCGGGTTTGTCAGTTCCGGCAAAAATAACGAGATTTTGAGCTGGAATAACAAGCGGGGCGTTCGCGCTCCCCCAGCGTTGAACTTCTCCGTCGTATTCCTTGATCACGTTTCGACTCCATAATAACTGGCCGTCGGCGATGTTAAGGCAGTTTGCGATACCGGTTGAGCCAAGACTGAAAACCCTCTCACCAAATATCGAAGGGGTAGAACGAGGGCCGTCACCTCCCATGGAGGCTCCTCCATTTTCTGCCTTTTCAAGGAGCAGCCGAACGCCCTTGTCCGAGTGTTGCCAAAGTATCTCACCGTCTGAAATATCGAGGCAAATGACTTCCTCGTTGTCTCCGCTCTGTTGCTGCGTGATCGCCTTGTTTCCCTGAACGACAAAACTGGACCAGGCTCTCCCGATGCTTCTCTGCCAGAGCAGTTCCGGGGGGCTCGATTTCCAATCGGGATTAAAACGAGAGGTTGCCCATTTGCCGTTTCGATCGGGCCCCAAAAAATTGAGGAGATCATCGCTGGCCTTGGCGATCTTATCCGATGGGATCTTCGAGGTGGCGAAAATCTCGTTCTTCGTAGCGAGTGTTTCACTGGCCGTCTCTTTCTTCCAAATCCACGAGAATTTGGGAAAAGAGGATCCCGAAGCTGACCCTTCGTATTGCAGGGTCTTGCCCGCAAGGATTCCGAGGAGAATGAAGACGCCGATTCCGATCAGAAGACGTCGCAGTCGAATCTTAAAACGGGGGGAACCGAAAATAAGGAACCAGATTCCGAGGAGTATGAGCCAAACGAGAAGAGCGCCCGGCAGAAGCCAGTTTAGAAAGGTCATTCCCTTCATCGCGATCGCGAGGTAGGCGAAGGGACCGAAGAAAAAACAGAGAAGAAGAGAAATGAGGCGGAGTTTTTCTTTCATGGGAACGACGGCATCGAGAGGCTGCGATAGGATAGCTTAGCGAAGCAGCGCAGCAAAGGTGGAACCTGACTTCGCCACTATCTCCCCCCGTTTCCTATCGTAAGGCATATTTTCGGGAACTGTTCGCATTTCAGTTGGAAAAATCCCTTGTTTAGTCTCCCGCATTCGGGATGTTTTCGCACAATGAAAAACGAGGGGGCAACGAATAGAAAACAGGCAGGGAGTGGAATCCGTGTTTTGTTGTCGCTGGCAAGTGTCATCGTCGTTGTCGCGGGACTGAAATCAGCCGCCGAGCTGTTTATTCCGATCATGTTGGGGTTCTTTCTGGCGCTTCTTTCGCTGCCCATTTTAAATTGGCTTGATCGACGCGGATTTCCTCGCCCCCTTGCGGTCCTGACCACCGTTCTCGTCGATCTTTTGATTCTCGGGTTTATTGTTTTTCTTGCCTTCAGTGTCCTCGGCGATTTTCAAAAAAAGACGAAAGGATACGCCGAATTGCTCCGAGACAGAGCGGCTACTTTTTCGGTCGAGATGGATCAGCAGTTCCAGCGTTTTGGGGATTTCTGGGCACAAACGAGAGAGGGCGAGGGCATTACGAATCAAGAGTCGATTGTCGATCCTGAAGTAAAGAAGGTGCGAAAGGGCGTCGAGAAGAAAGTAGGCGAAGCTGATGTTGGCGGGGAAGAATCAGGAAAAACATTTAATCTGGGCTCCCTCAGTTTTAAGGATCTCGTCGATGATTATTTTGACACGAATCGAGCGGTCGAGTTCATCGGGCAATTCGATGTGGTTTCCCGGTTCACGACATTGGCGACGCAAAGCTTCTTCGCTCTCATTGTCATGATTTTCGTCCTCGCCGAGTCGGGGAGTTATGCCAACAAAGTGCGCGATGTTCTCAACGTGAGGGGGCCTGATTTGAGTCGTTTTCAAAACACTTCACAGGATATTCAGAAGTATCTGGGGATTAAAACCGCAGTGAGTTTTGCCACGGGATTACTCGCGACCCTCGTTTGCGTGATATTTCGAGTCGAGTTTCCTTTACTGTGGGGACTGGTCGCATTCCTCTTCAATTATGTGCCCGCGATAGGATCAATCGTCGCCGCGATTCCTCCGACGTTGTTGGCACTTATTTCACACGGATTTTGGTGGGCTGCTGCTGTCCTCGCTCTCTATCTGATTATTAACGTCGCGATAGGAAACTTTCTTGAGCCCATGTTATTGGGCGATCGATTTGGGATCTCCACCGTGATTGTGATTCTCTCTGTTTTGTTTTGGGGATTCGTATGGGGGCCTGTTGGAATGTTACTCGCGGTTCCGTTGACAATGATGGTGAAAGTGATGCTCGATAACAGTTTCGACCTCCGCTGGATTTCTGCGTTCATGGGCAAGGGAGGTAGCAGCGTCGTTGCTGCTGATGCTGATGCTCCGGAAACAGAGGGAGTGTAGTCTTCGGGACGGCTTGGTTCGATACGGAAATCGTCGGGCGATTCGCAGCGGAGTCTGAGAAGGGAGGCGAGTGGAACGAGGTTGAGACCCTCGTGAAAGAAACCCTGATTTGTTTCGTGAACAAAGGTGAGCTTGTTTTTGATTTCACCGATTCTCCTGGCATGCTCAAACAATTGCGAACCGGTTTGCCATTGCACAGGAACGGTAAACCTCAGGGGTTTTCATTTCGGAGGTTGATGTTTTTAGCTAATCGAAGGGACGAGCGCGTAACGCTCAAACAGTGGCCTTCGATTTAAAGTTGATCTAGAAACTCAGCGGCCGTTTCGAGATGTCCGGTTCGTTTTTCGTCATCCATGCGATTGAAAGTGGCAACCATCATTCCAAGTCGATGTTGGCTTTTAAAAAAATCGAGATGCTGGTCAATAAAGTTCCAGAAGAGTCCATCCCAAACCTGACACCAAGGCCCCGTTTTGTAGTCGGACATCTTTCTCAGGTAATTGGAGCCTGAAATGTAGGGTTTTGTCGTAAAAATCCCGCCATCGGCAAATTGGCTCATGCCGTAAACGTTGGGAACCATGACCCAGTCGTAGGCGTCGATGAACAGTTCAGAAAACCACGAGTAAACTTCGTCAGGCTCGAATTGGCAGAGAAGCATGAAATTACCTGTCACCATGAGCCGTTCAATATGGTGAGCGTAGCCATGCTCGTGAACCCGGCGGATCACGAGATCGATCGGATCGATGCCGGTGTTACCCGTCCAAAACGAATCGGGAATGCTCCGATGATGGTCGAAGTGATTTCCGTTTCTCATCTCCACGCCGTGTCGGCAGTACATCAGATATATGAACTCTCTCCAGCCAATGATTTGCCGGATAAAACCTTCCAGCGAATTGAGGGGGACATCGTGTTCGGCTGCGAATGCAAGCGCCCGGCTAACGACTTGTTCCGGGGTGAGCAATCCGATATTCAGTGCCGGTGTCAGGAGGCTGTGAAAAAGCGTTCGTTCGGAGCTTGAGAGAGCGTCTTCATAAGGCCCGAAATTCACGAAGCGATTCCTGAGGAAATCTTCGAGCCATTTTCCCGCACTTTCATGCGTCACGGCATAAGCGAATGAGTCGGTCCTGCCGGGGTAATCACTGAAGTTCTCCTCGACGTAGGAAAGGGCTTCTTTTACTTCTGCGCACTGGGGCGAGGCCAGTTCGGGTGGCGTCTCGAGGCCCCGCTTAGGCATCGATTTACGATTGGCATCATCGTAGCTCCATTTCCCACCGGCAGGTTTTCCTTCCTCATCGAGGAGAATCCCGATCCGCTTTCGTTGAGCCTCATAGAACGCCGCCATGAACGGTTTCTTCCGCTTCGCGAACTGTTCCTCCGCCCACTCAGGAGGGGTCAAAAACATGGGCGTGTCGGTGATCGTTAATTTCACCTGATGCGAGACAGTGAATCTACGGATTCTTTTCTCGAGGAGGAAATCGGTGGGTTTGGTGAGAATCACTTCATCGAATTGATGAGACTCCACTAACTCTGCTAGAATGACTTCGATTGTCCGGGTTCTTTCGTAATCAATGTAAGTCACTTCGTATCCATCTCCTTCGAGACGTTTCTGGAAGGCCTTCATCGAGGCACGGTGAAGCACGATTTTCTGTTTATGAAATTTTCCCGGAGCGGCATGGCGATCTCCGAAGAACAGAGTGTCCTCAATTAGGAATACGGGGCACCCTTCCTTCAGCGCCGGGTGCTCAGCGAAAAGCTGGTGCGGAAAGATGAGCGTTACCGGAGAGGGCATTCGGAAAAAGGGGGCAGGGCTCGCTCCCTAGAGCATCTTTAGAGTGGAGATGCCGCCATCAATTCTCATGACCTGTCCGGTCATAAATCCTGATTCCTGACTGAGTAGAAATGAGGCCGCTTTCGCCACTTCCTCAGGATCCCCGATTCGCTTGAGGGGATGACGTTCCGCGGAAGCTTTCCGCTTTTCGTCTGTTGAAAGAAGGTTCCCAGCAAGTGGGGTATCGGTTAGAGAGAGGGCGATGCAATTGACTCGGATCGCAGGGGAAAACTCAGCGGCAAGTGTTCTCGCAAGTCCTTCGAGAGCACCTTTTGCGGAAGCAATTCCGGCATGATAGGGGAGGCCGGTGCCGACGGCCACGGTGGAGAAGAGAACGATGGATGCGCTGCCCGATTTTTTGAGCGCCTGCTGCGCCTGACGGATCACGTTGATAGCACCAAAAAAATTAATTTGCAGTTCATTGTCGAAATCCTCATCGGTGATACGATGAAACGGCTTGAGCTGAATTGTTCCGGGGCAGTAGACCAACCCGTCCAGCTTTTCGGGTATGTCCAGGGTGGCGCTGCGATCTTGAGCGTCGAATGCCTGGAATGAAACGCCGCTCACGTGAGCGATTTCCCTGTTCTCACGCGCTGCGGCAATCACTCGATCCCCATTCGCAGCTAGCTGCTTGATCAGTTGATTACCAATCCCTGAATTGCCTCCAATCACCAAAATGTCACGTTCCATTGCTTTGGGTTACGGGCGAGGCGGGAATTCGGAGGCAGGTTCAGGAGGTGGTAGTGCTTTTCCAGATTTGCATGGATCTGTCTTCCAGCTTCACTGTCTCGCCCTTCAGCGGCGCCGAGCTACCTGTTTTGGGGTTTGAGGTGTCGGCGAGCAATTGCCAATCACAAGTGCTGGCAGTGGGAAAATGAAACGTTTTCTCCTCGTGACGGGCATTAAAGAAGAAGAGGATCGATTCTTCTTTGTCGGCATCATGCAGCATCATAGCGAAGGCACCGGGTTTCTCCATTTCCCAATCTACCTGTTCTTTGACATTGCCGTCAGCGCGAAGCCAGCAAACATCCGGCGGGATGTCTTTCCCCGGCGACTTTCCGGTGAAGAAGCGGTTTTGGCGAAGCAGAGGAGAATTACGCCGGAGTTCAAAGAGACTTTGAACAAATTCGCGAAGCTCAGTCGCTTCAGCTGTTTCGTTCCAATCGATCCAGCTGATCTCATTGTCCTGACAGTAGGAATTATTGTTTCCATCCTGCGTCCGAAGTCTTTCGTCGCCTGCGGTGAGGAAAGGGACTCCCTGCGAACAAATCGTTGTCGCGAGGAAATTACGGATCTGGCGCTGGCGTAATCTTTGAATCTTTGGGTCGTCGGTCTTTCCTTCAACGCCGTGGTTGTAGGCTATATTATGAGAGTCACCATCCCGATTCTTCTCACCATTGGCGAGATTGTGCTTGTGGTTGTGGCTCACGAGATCGTGAAGGGTAAAGCCGTCGTGAGAAGTGATGAGGTTGATGCTGGCCTCAGGCTTGCGACGATTGTGGGCGAAAAGGTCTTCACTACCTGTGATACGGGCAGCGAATTCTCCGGTGACACCGGGGTCTCCGCGCCAGAAACGACGGATGCAGTCACGAAATTTTCCGTTCAATTCAGCCCAGTCGTTTGGAAAATTACCAATTTGATAGCCTCCCGGTCCGAGGTCCCAGGGTTCCGCAATCAGCTTGGTGCGGCAGAGAACCGGGTCCTGAGAAACTGCCTTGAAGAAAGCGGCACGGCGACGAAATGGTTCACGTCCCCGGCCCAGTTCCACCGCGAGATCGAATCGAAAACCATCTACGTGCATTTCCTCAACCCAGTAGCGCATGCTGTCGAGAACGAGCCGGAGCGAGCGCGGGTGGGAAACATCAACCGAGTTCCCGCATCCGGTGAAGTCGCGGTAGTATCCCGGTTCTCCGGGATCGGTGTGGTAATAGGGAGCGTTGTCGAAACCGCGCAGGAGGCAGGTCGGCCCGTCAGTTCCTCCTTCGCAAGTGTGGTTGTAGACCACATCAAGAATTACCTCAAGGCCCTCCCGGTGGAAGGCTTTGACCATGTCCTTGAATTCGGCCACGGGATCATTGCCGGCGCTGTAACGAGCTTCCGGTGCGAAAAATCCAAGCGTGTTGTAGCCCCAATAGTTAACGAGATTTTTTTCGATCAGAAAGCCATCATCGAGATGCTGGTGAACCGGCAGCAACTGGACGGTGGTGATTCCTAATCTCTTGAGATAGCGAATCGATGGCTCCGACGAGAGGCCTGTATAAGTGCCGCGCAGGTCTGCGGGGACGTCCTTATTCAGCTTCGTGAAACCTTTGACATGGAGTTCGATGAAAGAGGACTCCGAAAGTGGCAGTTCAGGATATTGATCGCCTTCCCAGTCGTAGTGGGAAACGGTCGGAACAAATGCTCTTGGAGCGAATGAGCCGCTGTCTTTGCTGCATCGCTTCTTGTCCTCCGTTGACGATAGCATACTCGGGTGAAAACGTGAGGGGCCGTCGATGTGCTTTGCGTAGGGATCGAGGAGCAATTTGCTGTGATTGAAAAAATGACCTGCACCCGGTTCCCAAAGGCCGTCAACGCGGTAGCCGTAAGTAGCTCCTTTCGGAATGTCTTTGATTCGTCCGTACCAAGTGTCGCCGGTGCGCTCGGTGAGAAGAATACGATGGGTTTCTTCGGTGCGATCTTCGGTGTTGGTGAATAGACAAAGAGTTACTGCGGAAGCGTATTGCGAAGAGACCGCAAAATTCACAGACCCGTCTTCCCGTGGCGTGGCCCCCAGCGGATTAGGGCGCCCCTCTAAAATATTCAATTCGTGCATGAGCATTCAGCCTCGAGAAAATCAATTTTGATGCCCTTGAAGCGGGCGAAATAAAATTGGAAGTGCCACAACCTCAAGGCGCAACAAGGTTGCCTCCAGCGGGAATGCGGTTGCGCTTAGCCTGCAACCGTTTCTCCTGCCTTGGCGGGGAGGTGACGAAGCGCTTTTTTGACCGCGTCGTCCGGGGTGAGCCCATGTTTGGCGCGCAGGATATCGACGCTACCGTGTTCCACAAACTCGTCCGGCCATCCGATTCTCTCCACCGGCGTCTGAATTCCGGCATCGTTGAGATGATCGATGATGGCTGCCCCAAATCCGTTTTGGATCGTGTGGTCCTCGAAAGTAAGCAATACCGGGCATGCCTTTGCGAATCGCTCGATGCAGGAGACATCGAGCGGCTTGATCCACCGCGGATTGATAAGCGCTACGGAGTAGCCCATCTCGGTGAGTGTCGCCGCCGCCGTTTCTGCCATCTCGAAAAGATTTCCGAGACCAAAAATAGCGATGTCGGTTCCTTCCGAAACGACTTCGGCTTCTCCAATCGTGAGTAACGCAGGCTTGTCCTTTAGCTTTGCGCCTGTTCCTGCTCCCCTCGGATAGCGTATCGCACATGGCCCGTCATTGTATTGAGCCATGGTGTAAATCATGTCGACGAATTCGTCTTCGTCCTTGGCCTGCATCAGGATCCAGTTGGGAATGTGACGCATGTAACCGATGTCGAAGAGGCCGTGGTGAGTGGGCCCGTCGTCTCCACTGAGTCCGGCACGATCCATACAGAGTCGAACCGGCAACCTCTGGATTCCCATATCGTGCACCGCCATGTCGTAGGCGCGCTGGAAAAAGGTTGAGTAGATCGTGAGGAATGGCTTGAGGCCTTGAACGGCTTGTCCGCAGGCAAAAAGAGCGGCGTGCTCTTCAGCGATTCCGACATCGTAGTAGCGCTCGGGCACGAGTTTCTGAAATTCGACGAGACCGGTTCCACTGGGCATCGCTGCGGTGACGGCAACGATATCTTTGTCTTCCAGTGCCATTTTCCCGAGCTGCTGGCCGTAAATTTGTGAGTAGGTCGGACTGCCTCCTGTCGGCGTTTCGCCGGTTTCGGTTTTGTAGGGGCCAAGACCGTGAAATTTCATCGGATTGGCCTTAGCAGGCTCATAGCCCCGGCCTTTCTCGGTGATGATGTGGAGGATTACCGGCTCGTTTTGATCTTTGAGAAAGTCGAAAGTCTTTACGAGAAGATTCACATCGTGACCATCGATGGGCCCGTAGTAGTGGATGCCGAATTTTTCGAAAAGAACATTGGGGAAAAGAAGGTTCTTAGCGCCACTTTCGACTTTTTGAGCGATCGAGCGAACCGTCTCACCGGCAATTCTCTCGACGAAATCAGCCGCCTTGTCGTGAATGTGGGAGTAGGTTGAGCTGGTTTGGAGGGCGTGAAAATATTTCGCGATCGCCCCAACGTTCCGGTCGATTGACCACTCGTTGTCATTGAGCACGAGAATGAATTTCTTCGTCGTCGTCGCAATGTTATTAAGTGCTTCAAAAGTGGGTCCGCAAGTGAAGGCGGCATCGCCTGCTACGGCGACAACGTGCTCGTCGGTTCCTTTGACGTCACGACCTGCTGCCATTCCTAAGGCAGCGGAGACAGCCGTTCCCGCATGGCCAGCGCCGTAACAATCGTGCTCGCTCTCTGTGCGCAGGAGGAAGCCGTTGAGACCCTCGTACTGACGGATCGTATGGATTTCATCCCAACGGCCTGTTAGCATCTTGTGGACGTATCCCTGATGGCTCACGTCGAAAACAAATTTGTCTTTCGGCGTACTGAAAATTCGGTGCAGTGCGATACTGAGCTCTACGACGCCCAGATTCGGGCCGAGGTGACCACCTGTCTTCGCGAGCGAACTGATAAGAGTCCGGCGAATGTTTTCCGCCAGCTTGGGGAGATCCTCAAGTGGCAGTTTTTTTAACTCGTCCGCTGAATCAACTTTCGGCAGTTGATCCGTGGGGACGTCGGGAAATTCAAAATAGTTCTCCATTCTCTTCAGAGTCGTTGGTTTCTTCGACGGGTGCGGGTTCGTTTCCTTCGTCGAAGGGTTCCACTACGGTTTCTCCGTTTCGTTTCTTACGAATTAGGTCAATACGTCCCTGAGCCTCATCGAGTCGCTTTTCACAGACCTGATGAAGCCGGGTGCCTTGCTCATACTTTTTGATCAAATCTTCGAGAGGGAGTTCGTCTGACTCCATTTCCCGAACAAGATCTTCCAACTGCGTCAAAGCCTTCTCGAAAGGGAGATTAGGCTTGGGTTCAGCATCGTTGTTTTTCGCTTTAGGCATCGCATTTTTTCCGGGGCAGTCGAAAGCACCCGGAACCTCTATTTCTTCGCTTGGAACGGCCTGAGTTCAAGCCTTTTGATTCGGAGGTCTGAAACAGTGGGGTATTTCGGGGTGTTGAAATCTAATTTGCGCCATCAGTTAGAGTCACTCCGTTTTCCACTATTCCGGGGGGGCGAAGACGGGAGCCTTCCGCCTTGGTGAAATCATCGCCAAGATCAGTTCTCGCTTTTTCGGCGAGCTCTTTGAGTCTGGCGACGATTGATTCTTTCTCAGTCACAACGTTTTCTAATTCACCGGGGTCGGAAACCACGTCGTAGAGACGGTAGTGGCTTCGGTCGTTGTTTTTCTGCTTAGTGGCAGGCAAATGAAGCTTCCAGGAGCCCGATCGCACCGCTTCGAGGTTTCCCCGTTTGTAGTAATAAAAAGCCTCATATTCGCTTTTTGCTCCGTCTTTCTGCATCAGCAAGGGGGTGATGTCTTTTCCGTCGAGGACTCGATCCTGAGGGGGGTCAGTTCCTGCGAGGGCAGCGAAGGTGGGGAGGATATCGAGCGTCGAGCTGAGTTCTGCGCACTCGCTACCTGCGGGGATTTTTCCTTTCCACTGCGTCACCATGCAGACCCGTTGTCCGCCCTCCATCGTGGAGCCTTTTGCGCCCGAAAGCGGTTTGTTGATGGCTCCGTGATTCATCGCCCCGCCATTATCGGAGGTGAAAACGATTAGCGTGTTTTCTGAAAGGTTTAATTCGTCGAGTAGATCGAGAATCTGCCCGGTTGACCAGTCGATCTCTTCCACGGTATCTCCCCAGGCCCCGTTGGCGGAGCGTCCTGCAAATTGCGGACTCGAATACTGCGGCCAATGCGGCATCGTGTGCGGAAGATAAAGGAAAAACGGGCTATCTTTGTTCTCGCGGATGAATTCGACTGCTTTTTCCGTGTAGCGCTTTGTCAGGAAATGTTGATCGGGCTCTTCTTCGATCACTTTGTCATTTTCGAGGAAGGGGAGGGGTGGATATTGGTAAGGTTTCGGACGATCGGTCCTTCCCATGTCGTTGCTGAAAGGGATTCCAAAGTAGCTGTCGAAGCCCTGTTTCGTGGGGAGAAACGGGGGCTGGTCACCGAGGTGCCATTTTCCGACACAGGCGGTCGCGTAGCCTTTTTCTTTGAGCACTTCCGCGATCGTGATCTCGGAGGGATTGAGCCCCTGATTGTTTCCCGGAAAGAGAACCCACTGCCCCTTTTCATTCTGGTGCATTCCGATGCGTTTCGGGTAGGCCCCCGTCATCAGCGAAGCACGTGAAGGCGAGCAGACTCCGCAGGTGGAGTAGAAATGCGTGAACTTCATTCCGTCTTTCGCCATCCGATCAAGATTCGGAGTGCGATGAAGTTCAGAGCCGAAGGGGCCGATGTCACCGTAGCCGAGATCATCACAGAAAATGACGATGAAGTTCGGCGTTTCGGCGCCGCGAGCGAGAGGGGGCTCTAGAAAGATCCCCGTGAGCAGGGTGAGTAAAGCAATGCGTGGGATCATTTTTTCAACGTCTTGATGTAGAGAATGATGGAATCGATTTCGTGCCCTTTGAGGACACCGAGATAGGAGGGCATCCCGACGCCGGTCTTCACGGTGTCGAACCCTTCGGCGACACGCCGCCCTGGATCGAGAATGGACTCTTTCAAGTAGGTTTCATCGACCGATTTGATGAATGAACCATCGGTGAAAGTGCGCTTCGATTTCCATAGTCCGATCCAAGTTGGGCCAACAGCAAGGAGGGCTCCACCTTCTGCAAGGGCTGGCGTGGCCGGCGTGGCGCCGTCTCCGTTGGCATGGCAGGCGATGCAGCCGTAACGGGTTGCGACTTCCTTTCCGAGATCGGCGGTCGGCTTGATCTTTATCGACGCAATCGTGAGTGAGGGATCAATCTTGAGGTTCACTTCATCGGATGCGAAACCTTTATTGGTGAGATCCACGTCAGGTAGCGAACGAATCGTGAGGTAGGCGCTTTCAACAGCGAGGTAATCGGGAAGGGGAAGGCGGTAGGTGATGCGCAGAGCGTGCGAGGGCTGCATATCAGGAATGCCGAGGAAGAGTGATTTCTTATCTTCGGAAAGCACCGCGCTGGCAACGGGAATGGACTCCTGCCCGGGTTCGCCGTTTAGCATGAAGTTTCCGGAGCCGTAATTGTGCGTCTGCTCGTAATTCCATCGATCAGCGGAGTAGCGGCCCACTTCAGCAGCGAGATCGGGATCCAGTGGTTGGTCGAAGCTGAGGAGTAATCCCCGTTTCGATGCTTCGATCCGGCGGGGAATCCAAGAGAGCTCGGTCGAGGGTCTAACCCTGTAGAGTCCGCTGATAGCGGTTCCTGAAGTTCCCCAGATCTCAAATCCGGCAACGTAGAGCCGTCCATCGTTGGGATTGATTCTTCCTTTGAGGAGGCCTGCCGGGAATCCTGCGAGGAGAGGGAATACAGCGCCTTGCTCGCGGGTTTCGCTCAGATAGATTTTGAAAAGCTCGGGTCGGTTGTATCCGATGTGAATGAGGTCTCCATTGAGCGCCCCCATTTTCGCAGGACCGTTCATCCAGACCTGCGCCGCTCCTGATTGATTGATGAAATGAGGAATCCAAAGCTCGGGTGAATCAATCGAGGCCGGGTGAACGGCCTTCTCTTTGAACTTGGCCGGTTGAAAGCCAAAATACTTCCCGCGTTCGATGCGGTAGATCGGAGTGGCCGGTTTCCAGTTTCCCTGCTGATCGCTCGAAGTGATCAGGCCGGTCTCCGAATTGTAGCCGAGGTAGGGTTGGCGAAGGCCGGTTGCGATCACTTCAAACGAGCGGCCGTCTCCCGCGACTTCGATGACGGTTCCGTTGTGGCGACCGCGGGTCGAGCCGACCTGACCTCCCTTGGCGAGGAGAAAAGTGCCTTCTTTTGTCGCGATCATGTCCATCGCGAATTCCCGGGTTTCGGCGGTTTGGCTGACGACGTTGGAAAAATTCTCATACCAATCGGCTTCGCCATTCCCGTCGGTGTCGTGAAGTCGGACGATGCCGTTCCGGTCAGAGACGTAGATTTGGTCATCGACGATGCAGACGCTCTTCGGTTCGTGAAGTCCCGAAGCATAGCGCGACCAGACGAGTTCCTTGCTGCCTTCGACGAGCCCCTCAACAAGCCAAACGTCTCCATCGAATGAACAAATTGCGACGCGACCATCAGAGAGGAAATCAAAGCCGCTGAGACGGACGTTTCGCTTCCAGGGGTTCTCCGTGGGAAGGGGGAGGGTGTCGAAGGCCAGGTAAGACGCGCCGCCGCTTCCCGGGGGAAGCGTGGGGAGCGCGACCGTTTGGGGCCAGCGTTTTTTGGAGACATCGGTTCTGGCCGGGGATTGTGGCGGGCCGTCGACTTTGCCGTAGCTGATTCGTGTCGTTTCACCCTTTGGGTTGTTCAAATGGATCCAACCCGTTTTGGTGCCTTGTCCTAAGATCGCTATTTTTTCGGAGTGTGCGGCTATGTCGATGACTCGAGAAATTTCATCAGTCACTTCCAATCGCTCAGTCACCTTCACTCCCGCGACTTCATACTCAATCTCCGCTCCGTTCTCCGTGAGCCGGATGCCTGAAAATCTTCCCAGCTCTGCCGGAATCGGGCCGAGTCCGATTTCACCCTCATCTGAGCCTTCGTGATTTCGAGGGTCTTTGTTGGGTGCCTCACCGATACCAAACCCGGGCAGAGCGGGCGATTGGAAGATCGGCGTGCCTTTCGGTTTCGGAAGGCTGCTCTGACCCGCCGACGATTTCCGGTTCGGAAGTCGGTAGCTGCCTGGAGCCATTCCGTCCATCGAGAGGTATTCGCCCTCATCTGTTGCCTTCCAGATCAAAGACCATCGCAACAAATCCGGATCAAAGCAGCCGAAGTAGCCTTCCCCGATTTTCACGATAATGCCTCGCGGTGTCAGGTTCGTTGCTTCAGGATTCTCGCCGAATTCGCGCGCGTCGACGGTTTGAGTGAAGAACGGAAAATCCGCCTCAACGAATGAACCAAATTCGGATTCCAGTGCGAGGTGCGGTTTGTCCTGTGCGATGGCAGGAAGGAAAACAAGGGATGCTCCGAGGGTGAGCGCTGAGAAAGTGAAAAGACGGATCATAGGAATACGGAAAGGTGAACGGTATACAGAGCAGTGGCAATAGCGTGTTTCCCGGCCTCTTTAGGGAGGCCTTCGAGGGTGAAGTGACGCTTGATTCTGTGTTTCTTGGTTGATTCGTTCGCGATGCTTGCTATGGAGGAGGTGGATGACCTTGCCTCGCTTGACTCACTTTATTGTTTTTACCTTGCTCTTAGCAGTTGGTATCAGCGCGGTTCCGGCGCGGGCCGACACGGTTGAGGATTGGCTGGATTACCCTCCTGCTTTTCACGCGTTGTTTGGTAATCCCGAAGTTGTCGTTGTTCGTCACCCCATCAATTTTCAAAGTGTCTCTCTCCCAAAGGTAGGCACCTATTCTCCTCGAAAAGGTTTCGAAGAAAGCCCGACCCGCGGTGCCGTTCGAGTAAGAGTGGAAGCTACCGCAACTGACGAGAAGGTCCGCGATTTAATCGCTCAAAGCTTTGCCAATCGATTTTATTCGAAAGTGATTTCTCAATCAGCCCGAAGCTGGAATGAGAAAAAGCTCAACATGGGCGAACTCGTCGAAATGAATCGCGCGATATTTCTCGATCTTGCTGCGAAGCGCCTCACGGGGACTCTCGTATCGGATGGGATTCTCAACACTTGGTGGGATGTGAGGATGGGGAATCAACTTACCCTGCGGTCTGATTATCATTTGGTGATCATCAACATTCACTACGATTACAAAGGGGAAAAGGAGAGCGTAGGGCATTTTTGCTTTGCCTTGAGAAAGCGGGGCGGGTCACCGGATGGTGACGAATTGTTCGATTTTCGAGCCCCCTGGTTTGAGGATCGAGTGCCGAGGGTGACTGAGTCGGCAAATATTCACAACCGTCTCAAATTGAGCGCATTCACCACGAATATCTACGATTGGATCTATACTCAAACCGAATATCGGAATTGTTATGTCAGGCTCTGGTTTTTGCCGGTAATGGAGGAACAAAAGCAACTCCTTGAACATTTTTCAGAGTCTGGGCATCCGCATCTGGCCGGCAATTTCCGGGTCTTTCGGAAAAATTGTGCTTCGTTGGGGCTTTTGTTTTACGACCGAATCCAGTCCCTCACTAACCCTACACCGCACGGTGGGTTGCTTTCCGATATGCCGGTGCTTGCCGCATCCCGGATCGTCGAACGATTTGATAAGGTTCCTTATCTTGAGATTCCGAATGTGACAGACAAGCGCGGGCGCGCTCCGACAGCAAGGTCGAAGTTGTGGCCTGCTCAGCCATCACGGGCCGGGTCTCCCGGATACCAAATACTGGCTTCGGATCCGAAGGTGAATTGAATCACTTTTTGATTTTCCAGTTCGGATTGTCCTCGTGGCCTTTCTCCATCATCGCCGAGGCTTGCGCCACTTTTTCAGGATGGCTTGACGCGAGATTCCTTTCCTCGCCGAGGTCTTTGCTCAAATCGAAAAGCTCGATTTCTCCGGTGAACATCGGGCGGCGAATCGCCTTCCAGTCGCCAAAACGCACCGCCTGCTTGCTGCCCTTTTCGTAAAACTCCCAGTAGAGAAAATCAGGTTTTTCCTGCTTCTCCGGATTTCCTTTGAGAGTCGGAACAAAGCTGGTCGACTGCGTGTTGGCAGGCGTCTCGACTCCGGCCAACTCGCAGGCCGTCGCCATCCAGTCCATGAAACCTGCGGCGTGACTCGACTCGGTGCCCGCCTTCACCGTTCCGGGCCAGTAAGCGACTGTAGGCACCCGAATGCCGCCTTCGCTGAGGTCGCGCTTCATTCCTCTGAGAGGGCCGTTTGCGTCGAAGAACTCAGGGTTATTGCCGCCTTCTTTGTGATGACCATTATCGGAAGTGAAAATCACGAGAGTGTTGTCGCTGATCTCCAGGTCCTCGAGCTTGTCGAGAATGCGTCCGACGTCCTTATCCATCCGTGAAATCATCGCGGCCTGACCCTTGTCCGGATTCGGCCAGTCTTTGTCAGCGTAGATACCGTAGTCGGGAACTTCCTGGCCGTCTCCCAAGGCGCGTCCTGCCTCGTTGTTCGCATGGGGAATGGTGAGGGCGAGGTAGAGAAAAAAAGGATCGTCATTTCGGCCCTTCTCATCGATCCACTGGAGCGCTTCGTTAGCAATGAGATCGTGGGAGTATTCAATCTTTCCGTCCGGTGTTGCGAAGCCCGCGCCATCGTCAGATTTGCCCTGACCTTCACGGATACTGACCCATTCGGGGGACTCCGTATTTTTCAAAGGCACCACCGTTTCGTCGCGGACGAGGAACTTCGGGTAAAAATTGTGCGCGTGACGTTGATTGAGGTAGCCGTAGAAATAGTCGAATCCCTGCCGGTTAGGATGTCCTGCTGAACCGATTTCTCCCAGTCCCCATTTTCCGATCAGTGCGGTGGCGTAGCCTCCCTCTTTGAGTTTTTCCGCGACGGTGATGTCTGACGTTCTAAGCGTCTGGGCGGACATGTCCTTGCTGCCGGCATTGCCTCGCACCCAGGTGTGACCAGAATCCTGCCCCGTCATGAGAACGGAGCGTGACGGCGCGCAGACAGGAGCGCCGGCGTAAAAATCAGTGAGACGCATTCCTTTCCTGGCCATCGCATCGATGCGTGGCGTCTTAATTTTCTCCTGCCCAAAACAACCGACGTCTCCGTAGCCTAAATCGTCAGCGAGAATGAAAATCAGGTTGGGCTTTTCGGCTGCGGCGAGCGGGGAAGCGACCGCGGCAAAAGCAGCGAAGAGAAAGGTGAGCGTTCTAGACATTCCTTAACGTGGCAAAGGATCTTCTCAAAATCCAGTGCGGTATTGATACGCAAAATATTTCTAAGATCCGAAGAAGCGGGCCCAGTACGAATCGAGCGCGTTTTCTTCAAACCAATCCAGCGTCCACGGGGTCGCGGATAGGATCTCCGGTGCCTTTTTTTCAGGGATGACGTAGGTCTGAGCTGCGATTGAAGTTCTATCATCGAGCTCAACCGTGACCTCTTGTCGCTCATAAAGGGTGCCCTCGTAGGCATCGAGGCGTTTCACTGCCTTCTCGGGGAGGTCGCAGAAGACTTTCCCGGCAATCTTGTCTTCTTTTTCTCCCGTTCGAACGATCCCTGGAAAATCACCGCCTTGAACACGAAAAATCTGATGGCCGGCAATCGACCCGTCTCTCCCCGTTAGCCCATTAATGCCGGTAACCGCCTCCCAAATGGGGGGAACGAGGAGCGTGCCATAGACGAAGAGATTCATGAATGAAAAATGAGACGCGCGGAATCTTGATTTCTTTCGCAAAATCTCTCATTCTCACGAGGTGCGTTCAATCTCAATTTATTTCTGCCATGGGCTTCTCTTGCTTTTCTTCTTCGGATCGCTTGTGAGTTGTCGAACCCCGGGGCAGAAGAAGAAGGCTCAGTCGAGCATGGCCGGGAGAATGGGAGCCATGCAGATTCCGATTGGGACAGTCCATCTCGTGAATGAAGCAGGGAAGTTTGTCTTGATTCGCTCGTCGCGTGCTTTGAAAATTGAGCCGGGGACGGTGATCGAGATCATTGGTCCGGGTGGAGCTCCTGTCGCGAGTGCCAGTGTCAGTCCTGCACGAAGGGGACAGTTCTTGACCGCTGACATTATCGAGGGAGTGCCTACGGTAGGGAATCAGGTTCTGATGAATTACTCCCCGAAAGAGCCCGATGCCCCTGCCACTCCGGGTGCTGCTCCCGGCAGTGATATTCAAGTGCTCGAGTGATCACGCGGGGCGTCGAGATCATCGAGAGCCGATTTTAGTTTGGTGTCGAGCCCGGAATGACGCATTGAACTTTTGGTGTTTGATAGCGCCATTTCAAGAGCTTTCCGCTCGCCTACGATGATGACGAGAGACTTTCCGCGGGTCACCGCGGTGTAGAGCAAGTTTCGCTGCAGCATCACATAGTGCTGGGACGCCAGTGGAACGATGATAGCGGGGAATTCACTTCCCTGTGATTTGTGAATCGTGATCGCATAGGCGAGCTGCAACTCGTCGAGTTCTCCCGGTTCAAAATGAACGCGCCGGTCCCCTTCGAACGTCACATAGATGGAGACCGGTTCATTCGTGATCTCTGATATGTGCCCGATATCCCCGTTGAAAATTTCTTTCTCGTAGTTGTTCCGCGTTTGGATGACTTTGTCGCCTTGTCGAAAGAGATTTTCGAAGCGCTCGATCTCCTGTTTGAAGGTTCCCGGCGGATTCTGATTTTCCTGAAGGAGCCGGTTCAATTCGGCTGTTCCGAGTGATTGTTTATTCATCGGGGTGAGGACCTGGATGTCATCGCGCGGGTCCAGTTTGAATCCCTCAGGAATACGCTCTCTGATGAGGTGGACGAGGGTTTCTCGAATCGCATCGGGGCCGTTGCGTTCGATGAAGAAAAAATCACTGCCCTTCTCGTTTGAAAGTGGCGGGGTTTTCCCCTCGTTGATATCGTGGGCTGCGGCAACGATGTCGCTTTCCGCCGCCTGACGGTAGATGTCTTTGAGCCGGGAAACAGGGATCACGCCGCTGTTGATCAAATCCCGCAGCACATTCCCCGGTCCGACTGAAGGAAGCTGGTCGACGTCGCCGACGAGGAGCACGTTTCCTTCCGGGGGGATCGCCTGCATCAGACTGGCCATCAACTCGATGTCGATCATTGAAGCCTCATCGATCACGAAAAGATCCCCTTTGAGCGGCTTGTTCTGATTGCGGGTGAATCCAACCCCGGGCTGATACTCGAGGGCGCGATGAATCGTAAAAGCCTCCTGCCCCGTACTTTCCGAGAGCCTTTTCGCGGCGCGGCCCGTGGGAGCGCAAAGGACCACGAGCACTTTTTTGGCGGCCACGATTTCGAGGATCGCTTTCAGGATCGTTGTTTTCCCCACCCCGGGGCCTCCCGTGATGATGTGGAATCGATGGCTGATCGCTTCGAGGACGGCCGTCGCCTGTTCTGCCCCCAGTTTGATTTCATGATCTCGCTCGAACCACGCAATCGCTGTTTCAGGATCAAACTCAGGGAGATTGGCCTCGGCTCGTAAAAGCGATGCAACCGCCGTGCTGACACACTGTTCCGCTTCATAAAGCGGGGTAGGGAAGACGAGGGAATCGGTCGTCCTCTCTTCCACGACGACCTTGGAATTGAGAATGAGCCTGTTAAGTGACGACTCAATGAGCGCTTCACTCGTTTGCAGTATTTCGACGGCGCCTCTCATTAACTCCGGTTTTGGCAAAGCGCAGTGGCCCCGTTGTTTTGCCTGATCCAGGACATACTCGATTCCTGCATCGAGGCGGGCGGGCGCTTCGGGGGCCTGCCCCATCTTGGTCGCGATATCGTCGGCGGTTTTGAATCCGATACCGGAAAGTTCGCGTGCGAGGCGGTAGGGATCTGATCGCAGAATGTTGACTGCCTCCGGACCGTAAGTCTTGTAAAGTCGCAACGAGCGCGCCGTTGAGAGACCGTGGCGATGAAGAAAGATCATGATGTCCCGCACCGCTTTTTGCTTCTTCCACGACGCCTTGATCTTCTGCCGGCGGCTTTTTCCGATTCCGTCGATTTCCTCGAGCTTTTGGGATTCCTCTTCAATGATCCGGAACGTTTCTTCTCCGAATTTTTTCACAATTCGCTTCGCGTAGGCTTTTCCAATGCCGTCAATAAAACCGCTCGCGAGAAATTTTTCGATACCTGTGTTGGTCACCGGAGCCACCGCTTGAATGGATGAGGCTTCGATCTGACGGCCAAAGCGCTTATCATTTTTCCATTTTCCCCAGACCCGAACCTGTTCGCCCTCGACCACTGCGGGGAGCCGCCCCAGCACCGTTATGGGGTCTCCAGCCTCGGTTGAGACTTTCATGATCGTGTAGCCATTTTCCTCGTTATGAAAAACAATTGAGGACACGGTTCCCTGAATTTCTTCTTCCCCTTTTGAGGGCGAAAATTTCGGGGAGGAATCAGAATCCGTGGCGTTTTCCGGCATGATGTTAGTGATCGATGTTTCAGAGAGGTAATTCTCGCCCTTTACAACCCTATACCTGTGTCGCATATTCGCCGCCCCATGGCAATTCTATCCATTTTGTTAACCGTCGTCATCATTGCTGTCAGCATATTGATGGTATTGATCGTCTTGATTCAGCGTCCGAAGCAGGAAGGGCTCGGCGCAGCATTCGGCGGAGGAACGCTCGATTCCGCACTCGGAGCTCATACGACCGACATTCTTCAAAAATTTACGACCTGGCTCGGAATCATCTTTTTCCTCTCCGCAATCGGTCTCGCGATGGTGAAGACCCGTGAGTATCGCTCCTCCGCTGCGAACGATATCCTTGAGAACGTCGAAGCGCGCGAGCCAACTCTTCCCGAGGGAATTACCCCGGAAATGATCCAGGCGATCCAGCAGGCTTCTCCTGCTCCGGTGACCGTGACTACACCAGAGTCGGCCCCAGCAAAGGAAGACGCTTCCAAGCCCGCTCCCAAGGGAACAGAGGGTGGTGAGTAGGATTTCTTAGGCAATCCCAAATTTTGAAAGCAGGTGGCGTTTCGCTACCTGCTTTTTTGTGGGCTCGTGCTGTGGGTCGAGGTAAGCGGTGGGGCTGCCGTCGTTTTCCGCAGGTTCTTTTTCTACAAGCTTTCCGCCGATTTTTCCATAGGCCAACATTGCGGTGCGCTGCGGTTCAGCGCTATCCTGTGACAAGGTATCTCTCTATCCCCGTAACATGAATCGCTCCTTTATACCCCTTCTCATTCTCGCTAGCTTCTTCTCAGCCGAGTTCAGCCGGGCCGAGACGCCGTTTCATCCGAAGGATCTCGAGTTCAAGCGGCAGGCGGTGCGTCGTATGATTTTCGACGCCGATGAGGCGATCCCTCTGGCCTCACTTCGCCCCGCGACGGTTCGGGATTTTGATTTGATGCATCCGGAGCTGGGTGGTGAAGAGAATGATCAGTCGCAGACGAAATGGACGATTCACAAGGGCCGCTTGATCGCCGAGTCGAAAGAAACGGAAAGCGAGTCGTTGCGATGGATTGGTGGATTCAACGCATTCGCCACTTACGATCTTTCCGTTGAAAAATGTGAGGGAACGGGCAGCACCGGAATCGCCTTTCGAGATTCGCTCAGTGGTGACCTCATGAGCGCGAGAGTGCATTTTAAAAATGGTGCGCGACAACGCATCACCTGGGATGTCGAATTGGACGGCAAGAGGGTAGTGAAAAAGGAGTGGCCGATGCCGAAAGAAGTCGGCTCGAAGAATTTCGTTCTCCGCGTGCAGATGGCGGTCGTGGGAGTCAACCTGCTGATCGAGACGGATCGCGAATCGCGTCTCGTTGGTTTTTCTGATTTCTCCGAGCACATCGATTTGCGCGAAAAGAAGCACATGCGCCATTACGATTTTGGGGTGGGCGTTGAACTCGCTCCGAGTGCTCGCGTTGTCATCATGGGAGCCACCGGTGCGCTCACTCCTGGAACAGGTCAGGCAGACATTCGGGCGATCACTGACCCCGAGGGAAATGCGTTGATCGACGAGGGGCGTCTTTGGTTTACGATGACGGTAAGAGGGCGCGCCCTGCCGAATCCGATGCAGGCGGTCTTTTCGCTCAATCCTTCTGTCTTTGACGTCAAATTCGAGGGGATCATTGCGTTTGACCTTGGGGATGGAATGCTTCGAAACGAGCATGCCTCGCATTTGTTCCATGATCCGCAAAGTGGCGAATGGCGCGGTTGGACGACGGGGTTCAGCGCCTACGGTGGTGATGGGGGCGAGGATGCTAAAACGATCCTCGCGGTCTCTTCGACTCGTGACCCGCGTAAAGGCTTCTCGATCATGAAAGCGAAACCCGTTGGTATCGATGGTGCCCATGAAGATCCGCACGGCATCTATGATTCGGAGGCCAGGAAGTGGCGACTCCTTCTCTGCGAAAAGCATGAGAAATTCCGCGCTGGAATGTGGGAAAGCGACGATTGGGATAGCGGTTTCGAACGGCTCGCCGGCCCGGTCCCGATGGACAGCACGGGCACAATGATCCAGAAAATTGATGGCACTCGTTATGCGCTCTACGGAAGCGCCGACCGGAAGATTTACATCGCAACCTACCCAGACCTCAAACCCGCTGGAGAACTCGATGTTTATCTGCCGCCGTGGAACGAGGGGAATGGCACCCGAATCTGGCCGAACGTCATCCCTCTCCCTGACGGCTATCCGGCCCCGTTTCTTGCTCTGATGATGGATCGCGTCAACTTCCCCGGAATGCCTAAGCCCAATTGGACTTACGGTGCCCTGTATCTCTATCACGGTTATTTCCCGGAGGCGGAGTAGCGATTTTTTTGCGTTCTTCACGGCGAATTATTATCAGGGGGTGACCTTTAGGGGGCGCAAGGGAGCTCAAAGGATAGGCAACGTTTTTGAGCCTCCCTTGAGGACGCTTTGCGCAGTCGTGTGGGTTTTTAGGGGGTGAAACCCCGAGCGAGAATCTCTTGAGCTCTCTGCTCGTTGGTGTGACCATATTTGCGGGGTGGAGGAGCGCTGCCGATTTACGTTTCCTACTTCCTCGATCCTAAGGAAAACGGAAAATCCTGTCTCATGAATTGCAGGCCCTCATTTTCGCGCGTATATCGGGCGCAGGAGGTTGTGCAACGGAATGAGATTCTGTGGCGTAATCTCTCACCTCCCCAAGTTCTATGAAGTTTATCCTGACTCACCCCGGAAGCGCGCACAAAGATGATTTCCTCGCCTGTTGTTTACTCATTGCCCGCCATGCGGTCCCGGTAGAGCGTCGGGAACCGAGGCAGTCCGACCTCGATGATCCTAAGATTGTTGTCGTCGACGTCGGGGGGGAACATGCTCCAGAACGATCTAATTTTGATCACCATCAGTTTCCACGCGACCATGAACCGATTTGTGCGCTCTCGCTGGTGCTGAAGGATTTCGGTCTCTACGAGGATGCCCGTAATTTTTGCGAGTGGCTTGAGCCGGCTGAGTGGTTTGACACACGCGGTCCTTTCGAGACGGCTCAGTGGCTCGGGGTGGAGCGAGGGATTATTAATCGTCTCAATTCTCCTATCGACATCACGATGTTGCGGCGCTTCGCTCACAAAAGGGAACTGAATCCGGGGGATCCGGTTTGGGAAGTCATGTACATGATTGGCGAGGATCTCATGATGTATCTGCGGACGCTTCGTGAGCGCATTGACTATGTGGCGAAGTATGCTGAATTTTTCGAGATTGGGGAAGGCGCGGATGCCCTTCGTATGATTTATATGCCCCGCACCGATCCGATGCCGGATGATCCCTCTTCAGGTTTGGCCCGCTATATCGATTCGAAGGGGGAACAAGTGCATGGGTTGATTTATCCCGATCGGCGAGGAGCTGGCTACGGACTTTCCCGGCATGAAGACTGCGAGAAGCTCGATTTTACCAAAATCACTGATGAGCCCGACGTGCATTTTGCGCACGCGAGGGGATTTGTTGCGAAGAGTTCGGCGACGGATCTGGAGCGGCTAAAGGAACTCGTCGCGAAGGCGCGGGTTTAGCCGATTATAGCAATGCTCCCGAGGGGCGGGGGCGTGAGTGGACTGCTCAAGGCTTATTCTTCCGCATTTGTCTGGTTCCCGAGGGTGGCGAAAATGGTTGATTCGATTTCGGCGAGGCGATCCGGGTCGGTGATTTTCACTTCGGTAGTTTCGTCGACGAGAAAGAAGCGGTCGATCGCGGCTCCTGCCTGAGTGCTGATGCGGGCACTGAGAACGCTCGCATTTAATTTCCCGAGGATCGTGAAAATGTCGTAGAGCAATCCGATTCGATCTACTGCCTGGATCTCCATGACGGTCGCAACGGCGTGATCGTCGTTGGATAGGTAAACACGCTGCGGGATATTGAAATCGGGTGGCTCTTCCTGGAGGATCGCAGGTTCTTCCTGTTTTTTGATGAGTTTTTCGACATCGATGTTGTCATCCTCTTTCTGGTTGAAGGCTGAGTGGATTAATTTCTCGATGCGCTGCACTTCTCTTTCAGAGGTCACCGGGTTGTAGTTTTGGGTGCAGACTCTGAAAATATTGAGGACGAGATCGTCCGATCGGGTGAACAAATCAGCGGAGAGGATGTTGAGCTTCCTTGCCGCGAAGGCTCCCGCTACTTTGGCGAGAAGGAGACGGCGATTCCAGCCTGCGACTTCGATGAGACTGTAGCCTTCGTCGCGGCGGGCTTCCCATCCGATCACGGGGACGAGACTGTCGGTGTCATTTTTAGTGAGGGTTTTGAAAAACCGGTTAAAGAGCCTGATGTGGCGTGTAATGCTGGTCGATCCCCGGTGGCGAAGGTAGCGGTTTGGCATGGTGGCAAAGTGCGCATCGACTTCTTCGAGGTACCCGCCCCGGAGTTTTTTGATGACCTTTCCTTTGGTCTCTTTGACGGGGCGGGTGAATTCCTGCCGGTATTTTTTCTTATCTTCGAGGTAGTTGCTGGTGCGTCGGTAGAGCTGCCTCATGAGCGACGCTTTCCAGTCATTCCATGCTTCGTCATTGGTGCCATTCGAATCGACGTAGGTGAAGAGATACAGTGCCTCCATCCAGCGTTGGTTTTTTACGGTATCCGCAAACTCGGTGATGGTATCAAGATCGGTTATGTCCTGCGTAGTGGAGGTCTTCCAAAAAGTGAGATGGTGATCTACGAGAAACATAATCAAACGCAGGCGATCCCCGGTGTAGCGAAGTCGCTGGCACACTTTGGCGGCTAGAATAGCGCTCGCATCTTCGTGGTGGCGGACGTTCTCGGCTCTCCCTGTATCGTGCATGATGAGCGCGATATAAATCGCCACGGGGTCTTCCAGTTCCTGAAAGATTTTTTTGAAGCCTGCTAATTTGGGATCTTCCGAGTGCACGAGGCTGTCGAGCACATCGATGCAGCGCAGGGTGTGTTCGTCCGCTGAGTAGCGGTGGAAAAATTCGTGCTGCACGAGGTCGGTGAGTTGGCCGAATTCGGGGAGGTAGCGCCCAAGGATTTCGTTGCGGTGCATTCGGCGGAGGGTGCAGGCGACTTCTCCTCGATGCTGAAGGATTTCTTCCCAAATTTCACGGACAGCTTTGTTGTTGCGAAATTTGGCGTCGACGAGTCCCCAGTTGAGTTTGATGAGCGATCTCAGCTCGGGACTGGTGCGCAGTGATCGGCGCTGGGCGTGGAGAAAAATCCGCATCATCCGCTTGGGATCTTCTTTGAAAACATCATCTGAATCGGGATAGATAAGTCCTGCTTTGGTGTGAAACCCATCAAATGATTCTTCGTCTTTGTTCTTGCGGGCAAGGAATCCCAGGATAGGAATGCGAGGGGTGTCATCCTTCACAATCTCGAGCTCAAAGCGCTGCATCAACGAAGTGCTGTGGTGATAAAGGCTCCTCGTGAGACGATAATATTCCCGCATGAAAGCTTCGCTTCGTCTCAGGATGTTTTTGCCGGGAAATTTGAGTTTCGTCGCGACGATTCCCTGGAGACGTAGAGTGAGAATATCGCTTGGGCTGCCTTTCTGGCTGTAGTGAAGTTCGTTTCGCACACGGAGGAGAAACTCGATTGCTTCCTCAATCTCGGTGTAGGCGATTTCGGTGAGACTGCCTTCTTTGACGAGTGCTGAGAGATCGCGCGATTTGCGCAGCACCCAAAGTACCCAGATGAGATTGTGATGATCTCGAAGTCCGCCGCAACTTTCTTTCACGTTGGGTTCCTGCAGGTGAATCGTTCTGCCGAATTTCTTGTGTCTCGTCCGAATATCGCGGCTCCGTTCTGCGAGGTAGCTCTTTTCGTGGCCGCGGATACAAGTTTCAAAAAAAGTGTCTTCAAATTCATCGAAGAGCGCCTTGTCTCCTGCGATGAAGCGGGCATCGAGGAGGGTCGTTTTTGTCTGGTGATCCTTGTTCGCAAATTGGCAGGCTTCTTTGATTGAGCGAATTGGATAGCTGACATCGAGGCCGAGATCAAAGAGCATCAGCGAGATCTGATTGACGAGTTCTGTCACCTCGGGTTTGAGATTCCGGGTCGAACCGGGGACGAGGAACTGCAGGTCGATATCGCTGCCGGGATTGAGATGACCACGACCGTAACCACCGCTCGCGACAATGGTGGCGGGATGTTCGTTGCCGGTCACTTCCATTGCTCCTGACTCAACGAGAAATTTCTGGAATATGTCTTCGAGCAGCACGTCCATGAGAGCGGCACGACGTTTCGCAATTTCGAATCCGGATGCGCCATTTGCGTGGGCGTCGCGGATCGATTTGCGTTCTGTTTTTAGGAATTCCCGATAAATGGTGAGCTTGGTACGCTTCTCGCCCGAGGCCGCTTTAATTGCCGACAAAGTCTCTGCGGCCTGTTTTCTTTCGCTATCGTCTGGGAGGTGAGGTGCCATAGCCCTGCGATAAGAGAAAAACGAGATGAATGCGAAAACAATTTGTGACGATTCGATGAGCTCCTGTTACGATGCGTGATGATAAAGAGGTCTCATTCAAGGGGGTTGGATCATGTATTCAACAGGGCTAAGTCCGTGACTATAATCTGCTTATTCATCGGCTTAACCCAGCTCAGTGTCGAAGCGAATGAGACGGGGGAGCGAATCGTTGTTTCAAAAATTGCATTGGGCTCTTGCGCAAATGAGGACAGGGAGCAACCGATTTGGGGCCCTATCGTCGATCAGGATCCTGATTTGTTCCTTTTTCTGGGAGACAATGTCTACGCTGACACGGAGGACATGAAAGAAATGGAGGCGGCTTATGATCTCTTGGCAGCGAAGCCTGGGTATCAGAAATTGCTCAAGACCTGTCCGGTTCTCGCGGTTTGGGATGGTGCGGACCGGGACATAGGTAACACATTGACCGGGGACGTTGGTAACACTTTTTGCGAATATAGTTCGGTTAGGATTCGGCGCAAGCTCTCAT